>Ga0208191_1000081_pt1 | contig 87713 bp, 79 predicted proteins | sample June2015DPH_13_5_FD_184709 | JGI IMG/M metagenome (GOLD analysis project Ga0208191, IMG submission 184709) | Peatland microbial communities from SPRUCE experiment site at the Marcell Experimental Forest, Minnesota, USA - June2015DPH_13_40... | ecosystem: Environmental > Terrestrial > Soil >... | reverse complement strand
CCAAATGCGGGCTGGCTGGGGCCCCGCTGTCGCCGCCAGTCTACTCCCTGTTTCGGGTGAACTGAATGCTCAAATGTGTAGCTTAACTTAGGGTCTCAAACTGTCCCATTTCCGCTGACGTGGGACAATGCTGTTCTTGCGTCTTCATTTTAGAAGCTCGCTTTACTTCCCCGAAAGAAGCGACTCCGCTGTTTTCTGCGCTTCGGGAAGATTCGGCGAGAAGCGGGCCACGCGCTCGAAAATCGCTTTCGCCTCGTCCGGGTGTCCCTCCTGCTGCAACGCGTGAGCGAGCAACAGGAATCCAACATCGGTCGGCTGCACCGCCATGGCGCGCGAGTACTGACGAACGGCCTCGGGCAGGTCGCCATTTTCCTCGGCCAACAAGCCTAGTCTGACCATTAGCGCGGGTTGGTCGGGCACAATCTGTAGCGATATTTCGAGACATTGCTTCGCCTTTATCAACTCCCCCATTTGGCGATAGACAGATCCCAGATTGCCATAGGCTTTAGCGCGAAGGCCCGCGTTGGCCGTGTAGCGAGCCACCATCTGATACCGTTCGACGGCCGCTGGCAGATTGCCGCGGTGCGACGTAGTTGTCCCGAGTCAGCGCCAATGTGCGAAGCCAGAATGACGGAATATCGTGCCAGTAGCCAACCTGCCGGTAAGTGAGAGTCCCCAGCACCAGCAGACAAGAAACCGCTGAAATGGCAAGCCATCTCGCGGAAATTTGGCGAGCTTGGGCCCAGTCGGCAACCAGCCAGGTCAACATCAGAAACAAGCCAATGAACGGAATGTAGGCGTAGCGATCGGCCATGGCCTGACCGCCCGCCTGTACCAGCCCGATCATCGGCACGAGGCTTCCCAGGAACCAGAACCATCCAACCTCAAGATACCGTTGGCCGCGCGCACGGAGGACCAAAGCGGTGACGAGCATCAATAAGACCACAGACGCGCCTACTTGCCAGGCAGGATAGAGCTTGGTGGGGTGCGGATACAGCGCCACGAGCTTCGATGGCCAGAGCGCCTTCCCCAGATAGTCCACATACGAGATCACCGCTGTCTCCAGCCGCAAGAGCGGGCTGTACTGGGAAAGAGTCTGGACAGCACCTCCGGTCTTCTGGGCCTTCATCGTTACCACCGCGCTCGCTGCGGAGAGCAGCAGGAGTGGCAACTTCTCCAATACTAGCCATCCGCTCCACAATTTGGGCAAGTTCCCTTGCGCCGCCGGACCGGCAACAGCCGGAGCGCCAATTCGGCATAGCGGCCAGTAGTCAAACAAACAGAGCAAGAATGGAAACGTGATCACCTGTGGCTTGCTGAGCAGCGCAAGCGCAAAGAAGAAAGCCACCGCGGCGTAACGGCGGACCTCAGGTCTGCGGGTATACCAGACGTAGGCGTGCAGTGCGAGCAGAAAAAACAGCATGCTCAACACGTTCTTCCGCTCGGCTGCCCATGCCACGGACTCGACGTTCGTCGGATGAAGCGCAAACAAAGCAGCGACCATTAGGCTGCGCCAGCGGAATCCCGTGGCGCTCTGCAGCAGCAGAAAAAGAAGGACAGCGTTGGCCGCGTGCAGCAAAACATTCACGTAGTGGTGTCCGGACGGGTTCAGGCCAAGAAGTTCGCAGTCGAGAGCGTGGGAAAGCCAAGTCAGGGGATGCCAGTTCGCCTGATCATAAGTGGTAAAAGCCCATTTCACCGTCGCCCACGTCAGGCCCGCCCTCACATGAGGGTTGTTCGTGATGTACTGATCGTCGTCGTAGTCGAGGAACCCGTTGTGAGTCACGGGGTTGTAGGACACAAGCACAACCGCGGTCAGCAGCAGGCAAAACAGTAGAGTTCGTCGCTCAGGCGACTGAAACAGCTTTGGAGGAAGCCGAGACTCCCGGCCCTTCCAGACGTTTCGCTACTGCGGCAGAGGAAGACGAACTCATGGATTCAACGATTCTGAACCAGCCACGAAGGATTCGCGAGAAAGAATTGCAAGACCTGAGTTCCTTTGGTCATTGCTGAATGGTTATTGCTACAAGCTATCGCACAAATCGTTTTGGGAAGGCCATGGCTTCACAGGCTGCGGAAAACTCTGATTCGGCCGGGTTTTGGGAAGGGCACGGCTTCAGCCGCGCCGCCCAGAGCCAATAAAGACGAGGGCTTTAGCCCCTAAGGGTCGCGGAAGTTCAATTCTTCGGCTCACTATGAGTCGGTTTCTGGACGATCACGACCGGAACAGCCAAATGGAACACCGCAAGAGGAAGCCATCGCCTTGAGCCTCGCAGCTGGCGGCCAAGCTGCGGCTGCTATTGCGGCGTAGGGTTGCTGACTTTCTCCAGGTCCGGCGTGGAAGTTGTACCGGCTGCCCCCGCCATGAAGAAGTTGTGGTCGTAAAGATTGCGGTACATGCGTCCTGCGATCTCCGCCGCTTTAGGCCCGAAGGTAGGACGTCCGCCCTGCAGGAAGACGACCGTCACAATACGTCCAATGTCGGTGTTGGCGTAAGAGGCGAACCATCCGAAGCGCGTGCCGGCGTGCGAACATGTCCCAGTCTTGCCCAGGATCGATTCCTCGTTGAAGTTCAGACGCACGCTGCGCGCGGTGCCGTACTCGACGGCTCCGGCCATGCCGTCGGAGAGTTCCGGAATCACAGGCTCAATGTCGAGATGGCGCTTGACGCGAGGCTGGAAGTTGGCGACTGCATCGGGGCTGGTTGGATGTTGCAGGTAGTAAAGCGTACCGCCGTTTGAGATCGCCGTCACCAGAGCGCCCAGTTGCAGCGGAGTCATCGAAATGCCCTCGCCAAACGAGCACATCTTGCCAATGCCGCCGAGTTTGGCGGGGATTTCTTCCTCCGGATAAGAGCCCAACTGCTCGCCCGGAATGTGATAGCCGGCGAGTTCGCCGAGTCCGAACTGGTGCGCGTAGTATTGTACCTTTTCGAAACCCAGCTTGCGCCCTACCGCTTCGAAGTAGGCATTGTTCGAGTGCGCCAGCGCCGCCGTGAGATTCATGCGGCTGCGGCCCCCGAGCGCAACTTCAGTTCCCTCGTCGATCACGCCTTCGCTCAATGCCGCCAGCGCCACGGAAAGTTTGATGGTCGAGCACGGCTGCGCGCCGCTCGAAAGCGCGAGCCTCTGGTTGACCATGGCCAGGACGCGTCCGCTGGTCGGTTCAATCGCGACCACGGTGCCGTTCATGTTGCTCAGGGCATCGATCGCGGCCTGACGGACGACGGGATCTTCGCCGGCGGTCACGTCGCCTTCGGTGATGTCGGATGCGAACGAACTGGTGTGGAAACGCTCGTAATAACGATGGCGGCGAGGGGTACCAGAATAACGCGTGGCGGCATACTGCGAGCGTGGGGCGCGGCTCCGCGCGAGTGTTCGCATGCGCTTCTTCGCATGCTGATTTTCCGTAACCCCGCGAGCTTTCGAATGCGCCGTGAGCGCGCGCGGGTTAACACTGGCTGCGATGCCACTCGCTTCCAGCAACATTGCCAATCCTAAGAAAAATGCGAGACGAAGAAACCAGGCCCTTAACTTCACTTCACCATCCCCGGTAGTACTCGGCCAATCTGCTGCTTAGTCCATGTGTCGGCCTAGTTCATTTAGATGCAAGAGTCTCGCCAAATCCCCACACCGAAGACATATCTCCTGCAACTATCCGATAGTAGGCCATTTACGCGGTTCGGCGCAATGGCAAAGTATGAAGCCGCCCATAGCGGAATCAGCGCGATAACTATATGAATAAATTGCATTTAATGTGATTTCGTAAAGGGACAAGCACCTTGGTAATCTGATCGGCTTGTTACCTTGAAAGGTACCTGGATTTTGCATTAGTTTGCACACCCGTTCCTGGCGCTGAGCCAAAACTTCAGGAGACTCCGATCAGCGCTGCTGACAGTCCGTCACCGGGACCGCAATGCCCACGCGGGCGCTTTTCTGATATTTTCTGACGGCGTATCCTAATTAGCGCATCCTATAAATGTCTCGTCCCTGTCGGCCCGGCAGCCGCCCGCAAGCCGCGGTGGCCTTAAATTCCGCATCCCGCAACTTTTGGCCCTGCTCCCGGGTTGGCGTCCTTCAGGAGGGTTTATGGAAAAGCTGCGGTTCATGCTTTCTTTTCTCACTCTGGTTCTGGCTGCGTCCTTTGCGTTGTCCTGCGGGCGCAAGGTCACAGGGTCAAGATCCACTCCAATCCATCACGCTAAGCCCAGCAACTGCCGACGCACAGGATTATCCCAACGGGCAAGTGCAGTTCACCGCCACCGGCTTCTACATTGATCCGCCCCGCACGGTCACTCCGCTCTCGGCTATGTGGGGTACCTGCTACCAAGACGCGTCCACGAGTGAAGTATCCGTCACCCGCGGAGGCGTGGCTCAATGTGCACCGGGAGCGGTCGGCACATACACAGTCTGGGCGAATGACCCGCCATTCTCCAACATAGAATGTCTCGCAATCACCGCCTGCGGAGGAGGATGCTTTGTCGCCGGCACCGCGCAACTCACCTGCCCGTAGGCAGTCTGCGGTAGAATCCGTCACGGCCGCAGTGATTGCTGCGGAACGCTGTCGAGGTCTGCCTCTTGCGAACATCGCTCGTGCTATTGCTTGTGAACTTCTCTCTCGCCGTAGCTCTACTCCTTCCTCTCTTCGCCCAGGCCGCCGAGCAGACGCTCGAAGCCCGCCGAGCCGATCTCAATCGTTTGCTCGCCGACGAGTGGGAGTACCGGCTGCGCACCCAGCCTGAACTTGCCACCCAGGTCGGGGACGATCGCTACAACGATCGGCTGAGCGATTTTTCGGACAAGGCAATTGCCGACGATCTCGAACACACTCGTCAGGCGCTGGCGCGCTTCGAGGCCATCGATGTCACCGGATTTCCGGAGCAGGAAAAGCTCAACCACGCACTAATGCTGCGCAACCTGCGCGAGTCGCTCGACGCCGCGCCCTTCAAAGACTGGGAGATGCCAGCGACGCAGTTCGGCGGAATTCACCTCGGATACGCTTCGCTCGCCTTCGATTCCCCTTTCCGCAACGTGAAAGATTACGAAGACTACCTCTCCCGTCTGCACCAGATCCCGCGCGTGCTCGAGCAGGCCACGGGACACATGCGCGACGGACTACGCGACCACCGCATGCCGCCCAGGTATCTGCTCGAAAAAGTGTCCAGTCAGGCGCAGCAGATTGCCGACGATCCGCTCGACAAGAGTCCCTTCACCGACCCGCTGCGAAAGTTTCCCGATTCCATCTCCGAGGTGAATCGAAAACAACTGCGCGAAGGAATCGAAAGCGCGGTGAAGAACAACGTAGCGCCCGCGTACGCGAAATTCGCCAAATTCGTGCGCGACGATTACGCGCCTCACGGACGGCTCGATCCCGGCGTATGGGCCTTGCCCGACGGAGAAGCACGCTATCGCTTCGCCGTGCGTCACCAGACGACCACCGATTTCACTGCCGAACAAATTCATCAGCTTGGCCTGAAGAGCGTTGCGGAAATTGAAACCCAGATGCTGACCATCGCCCGGGCGCAGGGCTTCAGCGACCTGAAATCGTTCAACGATCACATCCGGCAGGATCCGAAACTGTACGCCAAGTCGGGCCAGCAATTACTTGACCTGTACACGCACTATCGCGACCAGATGTACGGGAAGCTGCCGGAACTATTCGGACGGCTGCCGAAGAATAAGCTAGCCGTGGTGCCGATGGAGTCGTTCCGCAGCGCCGACAGCGTTCCTGCCGATTACTCGCTGGGGGCCGGAGACGGCTCGCGGCCGGGACGGATCAACGTCAACGAGTATGCGCCCGAGAAGCGATTACTGCTCAACGTGGAAGCCATCGCTTACCACGAAGGCGTCCCCGGACATCACCTGCAATTTTCGATCGCGCAGGAACTCACCGGCTTGCCGCCGTTCCGCAAGTACGACCTCGATCTGAATGCGTATACCGAAGGCTGGGCGTTCTACTCTGAGCGCCTGGGAAAAGAAGTGGGCTTTTATCGGGATCCATACAGCGACTACGGCCGCCTGCAGAATGAAATGTGGCGCGCCGTGCGCTGGGTGGTGGATACGGGCGTGCACTCCAAGCACTGGACGCGCCAGCAGATGGTCGACTTCTTCCACGAACACACCGCGATGGACGATCAGAACATCGAAACTGAAGTGGATCGTTACATCGCGTGGCCGGCGCAGGCGCTTTCCTACAAGATGGGACAGACGAAGATTCTCGAGCTACGGGCACGAGCGCAGCAAGAGTTGGGAGCGAAATTCGACCTGCGTGCCTTTCACGACGCGGTCCTCGATCAGGGCCCGCTGCCGCTCGACCTGCTGGAAGCAAAGATCAACGCCTGGATCGCCGCCCAGAGGTGATTCATCGGATGTCAGGGGCGTCCCTGCTTTCCGCGATCCCGCTGCCTGGTTCCCCAGAACTGGTCTCATAAACGGTTCAGGCAGCAGCTTTCAAGGGAAGAACCAAATCGAACGGAGCACTCTCAAAACGATCGTTCGCACACTCTGGTCCAAATAGCGGTACGCACACAGCAGGGACCGGGTCACCACTCTGATGTTCGTCTCGATGCGGATCGGCCTCGGAACCTTCTTCAAGTCTCATCGCTGCCCATCAAACAGGATGCTAACCTCCGCGATGGTCCGCGACCTGCCAGCGGTATACACCCATTTCTTCACCGTGAATGTGGCCGACTCGCCGAGAATCGGGTTGCCTCCCAGCAACTCGACATCCTCCACGTTCCCGTTCGCCGAAATGGATACCCGCAAGCGTACCGTTCCGCCAATGTTAAGCCGCTTCAGCGTCTCCGGATAATCCGGCTCGACCCGCGTGATCAGCTTTCTTTCGGCGCTTTCACTGGGTACCCCGATGGCGAGTGTCTTCACACCCTCCGCGCTGGCGGTGCTGCTCACATACCCAATCGCACCCCGCGTCCGGGCTACGTGAGCCACGACCTCGGCATCAGATCCAAGTACCTTCGGCATAAAGCCTCTTCCCGTGAACAACAGCGTTTGGTAGTGCGCCTGCAGATCGTCTTCGCTTATGCCGAGGTACTCTTGCAGGAAGTCTTCGTGGACCGGCCCATCCTTCTCGAGTACTGGTTCGACGTGCGTACCGTCCCCGAGCGAGATCTTCTCCTCCAGAAACACGCGTTTCAGCTCAGCCGCGGAGATCGTGTCTGCTTTCACACTCGAATTGGCAATCACCTTGACGTTGCCCGCGAGGGCATTCACCGGGAAGAAGATCATCAATCCGGCAGCAACGAGGAGCGATTTCGGACATTTCATTTGCGTTCTCCTTTGCCTCCCTGCCTGCGGCTAGAAGTTAATCCCGGTCTTAACGACCAAAGCGTTAGTGTTGGGCTTGAAACCCTGGGGGTTGACTTCTGGGTAAAATCCGTCCGGATATATGCTGTTCCCATAACCATTCATGAAGTGACCCTCCACTTTCACGTCCCAGAATTTCTTAAAATCAACCCGCGCCGTGATGACTTTGTCGTAGATGTGATTGGCGGACAGGCTGGTGTCAGTTTGGTCAGGGAACAACACAGCGAGAGGGCCTCCTGCCACGTGGGTTATCGAATAGCGGGAATAGTAGGAGCCAAGTGCAAGCCGTTTCATAACTCGGTAAGCTCCCGAGACGTACCAGCCGCGTACATCGCATACGGTCTCGAGGACGGCGCGGTCGGCAACTTGATACTGTTCATCATGCAGAGTGCGGTGATACTCCGAATCGATCCGCAGTTTCCCCACGGTGTACTCGCCGTAGAATTGGTTGATCCAGTCCACCTTCGAATGATCGGACTCAGGAACGAACCCGGCGCCCGGGTCGAGGGGATTTATGAATGTCCCCTTGCCAGTGATGTCTTCATTCATTCGCGATGCTCCGATCAACAGACCCTTCAGGGGGGTGTTCCATCGGAGATCGCCGCCATACTGCAGCCCCCCATAGCTCGAGTAGTGGAGTCCGTATTGAGAAGCGAGGTACATGACGCCGCTATAGACGCTGTCACTGCGATGCCCGGCATAGGCGGTATAGGAGAGATCGCCGAGACGGTGCTTGAGGGAAACATTGCCGTAGATATCGCCGCCCATGTGAGCGATCGTGGCGTCGCGGAGATCCGTCGGATAAACGCTTTGCGGAAGCAGCGCAAAAGTGCGGAGAAAATCCAGGTCTTGCGTGTCGGTATACAGGCCCAGGGTAGTCTTAACTTTGCCGCCACGAACGCCGAACCAGCTCTTGAAACGGTAATCCGCGACGGCCCAGTCCAGGGAGGGGTGGTACTGCCCGAGTTGGCCAAGGTTGCGGTCGTAGAGCTGCGCTCCGACCCGGAGCTTATCGGTGACGCTGGTGGACACATTGACCCCGAAGTCCGTGAAGGCGGCGCTGCCCTGACTGGTGTTCATCGTCAGCCAATTGTTGGTATTCGTATAGACAAATCCCTGCGATGCGAATCCGTGTACTTCCACTTCGCGGTCAAGGAGTTTGAAGTCTTGCGCCTGTAACGTGAGTTGGCCTACGCAGAAACAGGCAACGACCAGTCCGACGATTCGCCGATGCATACGGTCTCCCTGATGATTTGTCAGAGATTACATCGGCCAAGTCAGGCGGAAGCTTGAGGGCCTGCGTCTCTACGGGAATCAGATGCCCCTTTAGGGGCTGGCCATCGGCTTGCCGCGTCTGCCGAGTCGGGGCAAGCCCCGTCTCTACAGTCGGAAAGAAACGCGACACTCGACCCCCTCCGCAGCGCGCTGGCCGGGAGTACCCTTCCCCTACATCAGTTCGCTGCGTTTCCGCAGGAAGGCTGGAATGTCGAGATCCTCCGCCTGGTAGCTGGGAGCGACGGACCGCATCGCATCGAGCGCAATCACCTCGGCATGCGACGCATTACCCGGCGCCGATTCCCGAAAGGCTACCGGCGCGGGATCTGGCTCGAAGGCCGGTTCTGGCTCGAAGACTGGCTCGGGTTCGGCCACCGGTTCGGGCTCGCGGAAGTGATCCCGCTGGCGCGAAACCTGATGCGAAACCTCTCGCGAAACTATGACCGGATCATAGTTCTCGTGCTGGCGCGGACGACGCATGTCGGCCTCTTTGAAGCCAGTTGCGATCACGGTGATCTTGACCGAGTCTTTCATCTTCTCGTCCAGAACCGCGCCGAAGATGATGTTGGCATCTTCGTGAGCGGCGCCCTGAATGATGGTGCAAGCCTGCTGCACTTCGGCCAGCTTCAGCGAATTCGAGCCCGTGATGTTGATGAGAATGCCGCGGGCTCCGTCGATCGCGCCCGCTTCGAGCAGCGGCGAAGCGATGGCGCGCTGCGCGGCTTCCACCGTGCGATGCTCGCCGGCCGCGGTAGCCGTGCCCATCACCGCATAGCCCATGCCCGCCATGATGGCCTTCACGTCGGCAAAGTCGCGGTTGATGATGCCCGGGATGGTAATGATGTCGGAAATTCCCTGCACCCCTTGACGAAGAATATCGTCGGCGATGCGGAAGGACTCGAAGAAGCCCGCGTTCTCGGCAACAGCGAGCAACTTTTCGTTGGGGATCACGATCGTGGTATCGACCGACTCCATGAGTTCGGAAATACCGCGCTCCGCCTGCTGCATGCGGCGTTTGCCTTCAAAGGCGAAGGGCTTGGTGACCACGGCGACGGTGAGCGCGCCCATTTCGCTGGCAAGCGAAGCGATAATCGGCGCCGCGCCGGTGCCGGTGCCTCCCCCGAGTCCGGCCGTAACGAAGACCATGTCCGCGCCTTCCATGGCTTCGATGATTTTGTCCGAATCTTCGAGCGCGGCTTTGCGGCCAATCTCGGGATTGGCGCCCGCGCCAAGTCCGTTGGTCAGCTTCACTCCGAGTTGAATCTTGGTCGCGGCGCGGGACATCCGCAGAGCCTGCAAGTCGGTATTGGCCACAATGAATTCGATATGTTCCATCCCCGAATCAATCATGCGATTGACCGCGTTGTTTCCGCCGCCGCCGACACCGATAACCTTGATGCGAGCGTCGTTGCGAGCTTCTTCGTTGAAGCAGATGCGGAGTCCGTTGTCTTCACTCATACTTCACCTCGAAAGTCAGTTCTCAGTTGCCAGTTCTCAGTTCTCAGCAAGAACCAAACTCGTTCGCAAACCGCCAATATCCACGCTCAAAATCTCTTGCCGTTGCCCTTACGCGCCCTTCCTCGCGAACAGCGCTTTCATGCGCGAGCCAAAGCTGGGCTCCTGCAAGCCGCGGGCAAGGCGGGCGCGGTGGCCGTAATACGCCATGCCTAACACCGTCGCGAACTCCGGCTCGGCTAGAAACGACGGCATCCTTGCCATCGGCGTTGGCCAGGCGAGACGCGCGGCTTTCCGCAGCACGGATTCAGCCACGTCGAGAAGGCCGGGAAGGCGCGAGGCTCCGCCGCTCAGCACGAAGCCGGCAATGCAGTGCTCCAGAACGCCGGCATGGCGCAGGTTGTCGCGCAGCAACTCGAAAAGCTCGCGCGCGCGCGGCCCAAGAATCTCGCCGGCCATGCGCTGCGGCATCATGCGCGAAGGCCGGTCCCCGACCGACGGCACCTCGACTTCGTTGCCCTCGGGGATCAGCGTCGGGACCGCGTGGCCAAAATTTTTCTTGAGCGTCTCCGCGGCCGCCAACCCCGTACACATGCCCACCGAAAGATCGCTCGTAAAGTGGTCGCCGCCGATGGGGATGACCGCCGTGTGCGCAACTGCACCCTGCTGAAAAACGATCAGATCGCACGACCCGGCGCCGAGATCGACGAGGCAGACGCCAAGTTCGCGTTCGTCCGACCGCAACACTGAGTCCGCGCAAGCGAGCGGCTCAAAGATAGTGTCGTCAACGTGGACACCCGCCCGGTTCACCGCGGTCACCAGATTCTGCGTAGCGCTCGAAGAAGCCGTCACAATGTGCACGCGAACTTCGAGCCGCGTGGCCATCATGCCCGTCGGGTCCTGCACTCCCGGCAGATCGTCGAGAATGAACTCTTGCGGCAGCAAATGGAGAATTTCGCGATCGCCGGGCAAGGGCACGGTGCGAGCCTTGTCCACGGCCTGGCGAATTTCCTCGCGGGCGATCTCGCGCGACCGTGCACCGAAGCTGATGCCGCCATGGCTGTTCATCCCGCGGATGTGCGCGCCCGCAATTCCCACCAACGCATGCTCGATCGGAATGCCGGCCACGTCTTCCGCATGCTCCACCGCTTTTTGAATGCTGCTGACGGCCTTGTCGAGTTCGGTAATCACGCCCTTGCGCAGGCCGCGCGATTCGCTGATGCCGTGGCCGCGATAACGCAATCCGTTCTCGCTCAGTTCGGCCACCAGGACTGCAGTCTTGGCGCTGCCTACGTCAATGGCGGTGATGAAATTGGGCTCGTGGCTCGGCATGATAATCGCTAGTTCTGCGGAGTCTCCTTGGGAATGGCAGCGCTCGGTTTCTTTTGGCCCGTGGCAACGGCGACGGGTGGCGGGGACGCAGCCGGATGCGATGCCGCAGTTTTCTTGGCGGCCGCGACCGCCGCCGGCTTTCCCTTCGGCTTCAGCGCAGCTTGATTCACTGGCGCATGATTCACTGGCGCATGATGAACTGCGGCATGATGAACTGCGGCTTTCGGCCCGGCTTTCGCCTTGGGCCTCGCGTCCTTTTTCGCCGGAGTCGCCGGGACGGGATGCGTCACATACTTTTCGTAGTTCACGATCGCCGCGGTTTTCACTCCCGCAGCCATCGCCGCTTTGGCTGCCGCCGGCGTCAGGGCCGGCTGCCGAGCCATCCCGTTGAGATCGGGATTCACGATGATCTGGCCGTCGTAGCGCAAGTCCACCGATTCGAGCTTGTCAAACTGCTGCCGCCACTGCTGCACATGCGTGACGTAGGTCTTGTAGCGTTGCAGGTAATTCCCCGAGCCGAGATGCACCAGCACTTCGCCGTTGGCATCGGCGGCCAGCACTTTCACGTCCTCGGTGTCGGTGAGATCCACTTCGCTCAGTTCCTGGGAATAACGGGCGCCGCTGGAATCGAGTTCACGATCCAGCTCGTTGTAATTCTTCATCCGTGCAGCGCGGGTGGAGAGCGGCTCGCCCGCATTCATGCCCGCAATCACGGCAAACGAATACTTGTGCTTGCCGCCCGGAGCAAGTTCCATCAGCGTGCCACCGGCGTCGATCAGCGAAATGTGCGAGCCGATGCGAGCAAAGGCAACCGGCGTGCGCTCATGAATCTCGATGCGCAGGCGATTCGGTACGAAGCGCATCACGCTCGCCGATTCCACCCACGGAATCTGCTCCAATTGCTGTTTGCGTTGGGCCAGCGGGACGAAAAAAATGTTGCGGCCAATATCCCCGCCCATCACTTCCATGATTTGCGCGTGCGCGACGTGCTCGGCGCCGGAGACTTCAATTTGATCGCTGGAATTGATGCGAAAACGCCACGAGTGCTTGCCGTAACGGTAAAGGCCCATGCCGGCAGCTCCCAGAATTGCAAAAAGGATGAGCACCAGGGCAGCCCACATCAACCGCGTAGCAGTCTTTTTGGGAAGGGATCCGCGCCGGACCGAGACTCGCTTCTGCCCGCGCAGAAATGGGGATTCCTGCTCCGCTTCCAGATCGACGAGCCGTGCGTCGTCGAAGGGCTCACGCTCGAGAGCCTCGTGCTGAGAAACGCCGGGAAGCGGATACAACTCTTCCTGTATCGCGGTGGAACTTGATTTCCGCGCCACTCTTTCGAGTCAGTTGTCGACAGAAAACCGCTGAGCAAAATTACTATAACTGGTTTCCGCGAATTGAGACAGTGCCAAGTTGGTTCGTGTCTTAGCTCGTAGCTCGTGGCTCGTAGCTCTTAGTCTCCAGCTTCTCCAGAATCATCGGACCCAGTTGCGAGATGCTCCCGGCGCCCAGCGTCAGAACCATGTCGCCCGGTTGGGCGAGGGCGGCAACCGTGGCGACAGCGTCGGAAAAAGAAAGGGCGTACGCGACGCCAAGCTTCCCTGCCCCGGCAATGCGCCTGACGAGAACCTCCGCCGTGATGCCTTCGATCGGCTTCTCGCTGGCCGGATAAATGTCGAGTAAGCAGAGCGTGTCGGCGTCGGCAAAGGCGGTCGTGAACTCGTCCATCAGATCGCGAGTGCGGCTAAACCGGTGCGGTTGGAAGATCACATGCACGCGGCGAAATCCGCACTGGCGAGCGGCGGCCAGCGTCGCCCGGATTTCCGTCGGATGATGCCCGTAGTCGTCAATCACGCTGACGCCCGCAGCCGCGCCTTTGAGCTGGAAGCGGCGGTCCACCCCGCGAAAACCGTCCAGCGCGGAACGGATCTGCTCCGCGGGAATGTCGAGCGCGGTGCCCACCGCAATGGCCGCCGTCGCGTTCAGCACGTTGTGCGTGCCCGGCACGTGCAGCGTAAACTCGCCGAGATCTTTCTCTTTGTAAGTCACCTGGAAGCGGATGAGCGGGCCGTGCTCTCCGGCAGCCAGCACTGATCCAACCTCAAACGATCCAACCGGCAACGGTCCCATGCGGATCAGGAAATCAGACCCCCGGCTCGTTCCGTACGTCGCCACCCGGCGATGGACGCGCGGCAACAAGCGCCGGAGCACCACGTCGTCATTGCAGCCGACGACCATGCCGTAAAACGGAACGCGCTCCATAAATTCGAGAAACGTCCGGCGAACGTCGTGCATGTCGCGGTAGCAGTCCATGTGCTCGCGGTCAATGTTCGTGACCACCGAGAGAATCGGCGAAAGCTTCAGAAATGACCGGTCGCTTTCGTCCGCCTCGGCGACCAGGTAGTGCGACTTCCCGAGGCGCGCGTTCGATCCCATCGCATCCACGCGCCCTCCAACCACGACCGTGGGATCGAGGCCGCCAGCGGCCAGCACGGCCGCGACCATCGAAGTCGTGGTCGTCTTCCCATGCATGCCGGCAATCGCGATGCCGTACTTCAACCGCATCAGTTCGGCCAGCATCTCGGCGCGCTGAATCACGGGGACATGCAACCGGCGAGCTTCGGCGACTTCGGGGTTATCGACGGAGATCGCGGAACTGGTGACGACAACGTCCGCGCCCGCGATGTTGGCGGCAGCGTGTCCTTCGTAAGTGGTCGCGCCCAGGGCTGCGAGTCGCTGCGTGACCGCCGAATTCTTCAGGTCGGAGCCGGAAATCTGGTACCCAAGATTCAGCAACACCTCGGCAATCCCGCTCATGCCGATGCCCCCGATACCCACGAAATGAATGCGCTGAATCTTGGCGAACATGAGAACCTAATCCCCGAATGAAGCCGACGGATGAACGCTTATGTAAGAGAGCTGATGATAGACGATTTTCTGCCTTCCCCTGTGCCCCCCTGTGTCCTCTGTGGTTAAGCCTCTCTCGGCGCCCTCAGCGTCTTCGGCGGCGAAATGGTTCTACTCACCGCCGGCCAGCCGCACCACCATCTCCGCAATCTCTTCAACTGCCTGCGGGTGCGCCAGCGACTTCGCCGCCTCGGACATGCTCCGCAGCCGGCCCGCATCGCCGATCAGGGCTGCAATCGTGTCGACCAGATACGCCGCGCCCAGATTACTTTCTTCGACCACCACCGCGGCGCCCACTCGTTCCAGCGCCCGCGCATTCACGTTTTGATGGTCATCGGCAGCGGCCGGGAACGGCACAAAAATAGCCGGCTTGCCTGCCGCGGTGATCTCACCAACAGTGCTGGCACCCGAACGACAGACAAGCAAATCCGCGCGCCCGAACGTCCCCGGCATATCGTCAATGAACTTGTGCACTTCGCCCGAGATTCCGGACCGCTGGTAGGCGGCAAGCACATGCTCATAGTCGCGCTGCCCAGTCTGGTGAATGACGTGGATGCCGGGAATCTTCTCGCGCAAACCGGCCAGCGACTCGATCATCGCCTGATTGATGGCACGTGCACCCTGACTGCCCCCAAAGACCAGCAGCGTCGGCGTGCCCCCAGTCTTCGGAGGAATAGAAAAGAATGCCGAGCGCACCGGAACACCCGTCACCCGGCAGTTAGGAAAATACCGGCAAGTTTCTTCAAAGTGCACCGCCGCCGCGGAAACCCAGCGGGCAATCATGCGGTTGGCAAATCCCGGCACGACGTTCGGTTCGAAGGCAAGCGTCGGAAGACGACGACGAATCGCGGCCACCATAGCCGGTCCGGAGGCATAGCCCCCGACCCCAATCACCACTTCGGGATCGAAGTCCGAGAGCATCCTGGAAGAAGCCGCGATCGCACGCGGCAAGTCAAACATCGTCTTCGCCCGCGTCATCAGGCTGACATTTTTCAGCGCGCCAACCTGAATCAGTTCCAGAGGAAACCCCGCCTGCGGCACCAGCCGCGTCTCAATCCCGCGAGCCGTCCCGATAAAAAGAACCTCGGCGCCAAGCTGCTTCTTAAGTTGTTGGGCAATGGCCAGCGCCGGAATAATGTGCCCGCCCGTACCGCCGCCCGCGATAACAATACGCATGAATTTTGCTTCCTAAGGCGCTCTAGTCCGGCAAGTTCGTGGCATAAACCCATACTGTCATCCTGAGCGAAGCGAAGGACCTATGTATTTGAATTCGCGATGCACAGGCCCTTCGCTTCGCTCAAGAGGACAACCAAAACGTATGCCGCGAACTTGCAGGACAACACACTAGAGAGTGTCGCACGGCAGCCTCGCGAAAAGCGATGCCCCTGAGGCAAGGTCTCAACGCGCACACCATGCTCCTGCAAGAGCCGAACTTACAAACCACTTATTCTGCAACTCCCGCTTTCCGCGCCCACATCCAATTCACCAAAGCCGCCCCCACCGTCGCCGCCAGAATAAGCGACTTACTCAGGTCCACCTGCGTCGCCAGCACGACCGCAATCCCGACTCCCAGCACCGCCAGCACAGTCCCCCAAGGCAACCGGAAACCGGCGGCCAGCGGTTGCTTTCGCCGCAAAGCGATCACCGCAGCGCAAACCACTGCGTAGTAAAACAACCGGGCGACCACCGACAGCGTCACATTCCAGGCAAAACTCCCCACCATCGCCAGCCCCCACACCGCAGCCGCATAGAACAGAATCGAAAACCAGGGCGTGTGAAATCTGGGGCCGACAGCGGCAAACAGCTTTGGCAGATCGCCACCTTTGGCAAGCGCGAACGTAACGCGTGGCATTCCCAGCAGCTTGGCGCTCAAATAACCGTACACCGAAACCAGTGCCCCAATCGCAACCAGCGCCGCCCCACGATTGCCCATCGTGATGCGCGCCACCTCGGCCAGTGGACGATCCGTAGTCGCCCCAGGCCCCAGCACTCCCACCACCACCCATTGCACCAGCGCATAAATCACGGTGCAGGCAATCAGCGCCACAAACAGCGCAAAAGCGGCGTCCCGCCCCGGATTCCTCGCTTCGCTCATGGGCGCCAGCGCAGATTCAAATCCACCGTAAGCGAAGATCAGCAGAACCATCGCCTTCATCCACACGCTTGCCCCCATCGGCCCCGCCGCGCCCCACGGCGCGGGATGGATGATCGTAACCGCCGCTCCCGCCGACACCACCATCAGCAGCGGCAGAATTTTCGCCACCGTGAACACGTTGCTCACCGCCGTGCCCTGCCGTGCACCCCGAGCGTTTATGAGCGCCAGCACTCCCACCAGTAACGTCAGGATCACAAAACGTGGCCACGGTTCTTTCGCCGCCGGCCAGAATTCCGCCAGATAAATGACAAACAAATTCGCATTCGCCGCCGGAGCCGCCGTCTGCGCCAGGTACAGCATCCAGCCAACCAGAATCCCCGTCAGACGCCCGAACGCCACGCGCGCGTATAGATAAGGTCCGCCCGCCTCGGAAAATTGCGAGGCTACCTCGGCAAAGCAGGCCATAATCACGCCCATTGCAGCCCCCGCAATCAACACGGCCACTACGCTGCGTTTGCCGAGAAGCCCCGCTACCGTTGCCGGCAACCCAAAGATCCCACTCCCGATAATCGAGTTCACCGCCAGTGCGGCCAGGCTCCAACGCCCAATGGCCCGCACCAGGCCAGTTTGCGGTGCTGTCATCGCGAAACCGTTTGTATCACACCCAACCCCTCCCTTGGATTAAACTTCTTCACGGGCTATCAGAATCCGAAGCGGCCCTTGGGAGATACCAACGCTGTGGCTGCATCCATTTCCGATATCCGGCTCTTGCTGAAAGTCAAAGTCCTGCCCAAGTCGTCCGACTCCCGGCGCGTCTTCATCACCGGAGGAACCGGCTATATCGGCACCGCTCTCATTCCCATTCTTCTCGAGCGTGGACATCGGGTTCGCGCGCTGGTACGCCCCGGCTCAAAGCCAAGCTGCCCACCGAATGCGAAGCCGTCTCCGGCAATGCGCTCGACGCCAACAGTTTCCGCCAACTCATTCGCCCCGCCGATACCTTCATCCACTTAGTTGGCGTCCCTCATCCATCCCCAGCGAAAGCCGCCGAGTTTCGCGCCATTGACCTGGTCTCCGCCCGCGAGGCCATCGACGCTTGCGCCGAACTCGGTGTGCATCATTTCATCTATCTCAGCGTCGCCCATCCCGCGCCCATGATGAAGGACTACATCGCCGTGCGCACCGAGTGTGAACAGATGATCCAGGAACGGCATCTCAATTCCACCATCCTCCGCCCCTGGTACGTGCTCCGACCGGGCCACCGCTGGCCTTACGCTCTGCTGCCCTTCTACAAGGTGTGCGAGTGGCTCCCGTTCACGCGCGCCGGCGCCCTGCGCCTCGGTCTGGTTACTCTCGACCAACTGATCCTCGCCCTCGTCGAGGCCGTGGAATCCCCCGTCCAGGGCATCCGCATCGTCGGTGTCCCCGAAATCCGCTCCGCCCGACTGAACCTGTCCCGTGAAGTAACCCGCCAGAACGTCTGAAATCGCCCGCCACGTGCGGCTTTCGACCTAAGGTAACTTCAATTACCGAAGCTCATGCACACGGGGAACCTTTTCCCCCGTGCTCCGGGATGCGATCTTGATTAAGACGCATTAATCGGGAACGCTTGGTCAGGACGGAAAGGACCATATGGATCGCGAGAACCGGGAAAGCATGGAAGACATTCATCTCCGCATTTTGCGCGTTACTGACGACCTGCGCGTGATCCAGCGCGAACTCAACTGCGCCGCCATGCAGGCCCCCACCGACCCCGAACTCATGGAAGCCCTCGCCGATCCCCCCGAGATGGAATCCATCCAGGTCCTCAAGTCCGCTCTCGACCAGATGCGCCACTTCCTCTGGTTCTACATGCAGGTCGTCACCAGCGACTCCGAAATGGGTGAGAAATTCCGCGAGACCCTGCGCCAGGACGCCCCCGTGCGAGCCCCCGAAATGGAGCAGCAGTTCCAAAGCGCTACTGACGACATCATGCTCCGCTATCTAGCCGACAGTAAGTTCCGCAAACCCAACTAACTAGAACTGCTCTCATAAATGGTTCTGGGAAGGGCACGGCTTCAGCCGTGCCATCAAGACCGCCAAGAATGCGGGTTTAGCCCCTGCGGGCCGGACGCCAAGCTCCTACGAATCACTTATGAGACCATTTCCAGTGTGGCGCGGACACTCCCTTCGGATGCCGAAAGTTTCTTCCGCCTGTAGAGACGCGGCAAGCCGCGTCTCTACGGGAAATCAGACCTCCTCGCAAAACCTCTCTGCCACACAAAAAACGGGCGCGCCGAAGCGCGCCCAAGTTCCAGGAGGAACAAAGTTCACAAGCAACAACGTTCAGCAGGACAAACTCAATCTCTCAGCGTCCAAACCCCGCCGACTGCATCGACTGCCGCGAGAGGTCTGAAGTCGACGCAATACCCTGCATCCGCAGCTTGAACTCATCCGCGTTCGAGGCACTCTCCAGAGCGGTCTCGTAATTCACCAGACCCGCCTGGAACAAATCCCAGAGCGACTGGTCGAAGGTCTGCATGCCGTACTGCGACGTGCCGGCGGAAATCGCTTCGCGGATGGCGCGCGTCTTCTCCGGCACCAGAATGCATTCCCGGATGTAGGCCGTCGTCACCATCACTTCGACCGCGGGCACTCGGCCCTCGGCGTCCGACCGGCGCACCAGGCGCTGGCTGACGATGGCACGCAACACCGCCGCCAACTGCAGCCGGATCTGCTTCTGCTCCGGCGGCGGAAAAATCGCAATGATTCGATTGATGCTTTCCACCGCATCCAGCGTGTGCAGCGTGGAGAAAACCATGTGACCGGTTTCGGCCGCGTGCAGCGCCGTCGCGATCGTCTCCAGATCCCGCATTTCGCCCACCAGAATCACGTCCGGATCCTGACGCAGAGAAGAGCGCAGCGCCGCCGAAAACGATGGCGTATCGACTTGGACCTCGCGCTGGTTCACGTAGCCTTTTTTGTCGCGGTGCAGAAATTCGATGGGGTCTTCGATCGTGATGATGTGCTCGGCGCGAGTCGAGTTAATGCGGTCCACCATGGCGGCCAGCGTCGTCGATTTGCCCGAGCCCGTCACCCCGGTTACCAGCACCAGACCGCGCGGCATGTCGCAGATCTGCTCCACCACTTTCGGCAAAAACAGTTCGTCGAGCGCGCGGATCTTCGTCGGAATCACGCGCAGCACCAATCCCACATTGCCACGCTGCTGAAACACGTTCACACGGAAGCGTCCCAGCCCGGCAACGCCGTACGCCATGTCGATTTCCGTGGTCTCTTTGAATTTTTGCTTTTGCCGCGCCGACATCATGCTGAAAGACATGTTCAACATGTCTTCGGCAGACACCCGCGCCTGGTCCGTCAGCGGCACCAGATCGCCATCAATGCGCAGGTGAGGATAGTTCCCGACCTTCAAATGCAAGTCAGAAGCGCGGCGCTCCATGGCGATGCGGAGCAAGTCGTCGATATTCATGCAGGCAGGACTCCAGCTACCGTCCCTATCATGACCCGAACCGCCCCCGCGCACGAGATGACGAAAGTAACAGCACCATTAGGCCGCGGCTGCTGTCTCCTCAGGCCCCTGCAAGGAGCATTTCGGCAACACGGTGGAGCAAAGCTTCACGGTTTCAGCCGCGGAGCGGCGCAAGAATGCAACCCACGGCGCAAGCCGTGGGTGGGTAACGGGAAACAGACAAGCGCCAGCGGGGCGAAAGAGCGGTTTTCTCGCGCATTCGTTAGGGGCTGGGCGTCGACATCCAAACTCTTTCCGCAGCCTGTTAGAGCGTGAGGGTTCTGAAGCTCATTGTTCAGCAACTCCCAGGCGCCCACCCTTGTACATTGACTTAGTCATATGACTTAGTTAACCTATCCCCATGGAAGTCAACGTTCACGAAGCCAAGACGCACCTGTCGCGGCTGCTGCGGCGGGTCGCAGCGGGAGAGGAGATCACCATCTCGCGGGCCGGCGTACCGGTGGCCAAACTGATCGCGGCCAGGGCGCAGGGCAAGTCGCGGCCCATGGGCATGGACAGGGGCAAGATCTGGATTGCGGATGATTTCGATCACCCGGATCCGCAACTTGAGGCCCTGTTTTTCGGGCCCATCACAACAGAAGCCCTGGAAGAAACACCAGCCCCGCCAAAAAGGAAGAAAAAAACGTGAGATACCTGCTCGACACCGGCGTCTGGCTGTGGAGTCTCTGGGAGCCGGAACGGATCTCGCGCCACGGTCGCGCGGTGCTGGCCGATCTCCGCCATGAGGTGTTTTTATCGGCAGTGACTTCCTGGGAAGTGGCCATCAAATCCGCAGCCGGCAAACTGAACCTCCCGGAAGCGCCGGGCACTTATGTTCCGCGCCGGATGGCAGATCAGGGGATTCGCCCCCTTCCTGTTTCCCACCAGCATGCATTGGCAGTTTTCGGACTTCCCGATCATCATCGCGATCCTTTCGACCGGCTGCTGATTGCGCAAGCTAATCTGGAGGACATGATCCTCGTCACCGCCGACCGGATGGTCGAGAAATACCCCGTGCAACTCCTTTGGGCCGGACGATAAAATACCGGACGACAAAAAAGCCGCCCCGCAGGGCGGCAAAATTGGTGGCACAGGAATCAGGTGAATCCTGAACGCCAGTCTGCGCTTCAGGCCGCTGCCTGAAACGGCTCGTCGTAACTCCCTCCATATATCGAGGGCACCTTCGACCCCATGGGACGCAGATACGTCGCTAACTCGCCCCGATGATGAATGCTGTGGTTGTTCAGGAACCCCAGATAGAACGCCGCCGGCAAGTTGAAAACGCCGAAAAACTCGATCGGTGTCAGCAACTGTTCCGCCGACAGAGCGCGAACCCGATCCGCGCCGCGCTTCATATTCCTGTCGTACCAATCGACCAACTCCGCGACAGTCTTAGGCTTGTCTGCCTCCGCCGGATCAGCCATGTTGAACTTCAGATCCGCGATCCCGTCCAGGAACTGGGCGTCAGTGTTCGCGATGTGCCAGGCCAGTTCCCAGGCCGTGCGCGCGTGGGGGTCTGGCCGGTAGTCCCTTTTTCCGTCGGGGACGGCAGCCAAAACTCTCTTGGTCGTTTCAACTTCTTGGGCGAAGCCATCGAGCATCATGGCGCGATAGCCCAGGACAAATTCAGGCGTGGGAGCAGACATAGCAGTTCTCCTTCAGTTAACGAAAAAAAAGGTTGCCTACGATCAGGCGCGCTCCACTATAGTTCAAGAAAACAGGAAGCGCAAACAGCCTCTGGACATTCAGCGGCCGATCGCAAACTACAACGTTTAAACCCCCACCTGCTGTTTCGCTCCCACCGGAACCGGCGTCAGCCAGGCATAGCGGTCCGCCTTCTCGCCGCGGACGATGCCGTAAAACTCTGCTTGCAGAGACTTAGTCATGGGGCCGAGCTTGCCCTTGCCCACGGTGATCTTGTCGACCGACCGAATGGGCGTGATTTCGGCGGCGGTGCCGGTAAAGAAAACTTCGTCGGCGATGTAAAGCAGCTCGCGCGGAATCTGCTGCTCGACGATCTTGATGCCGAGGTCGCGCGCGATCTGCAACACCGAGTCGCGCGTGATGCCCGGGAGCACAGAGTTGCCAAGCGGAGCTGTGTGCAACACTTCGTTGCGGACGACGAACAGGTTCTCGCCCGAGCCTTCGCTGACGTAGCCGTTCACATCCAGTGCGATGCCTTCGGCGTAGCCGTTGACGATGGCTTCCATCTTGATGAGCTGCGAGTTCATGTAGTTCGCGCTAGCCTTGGCCATCGCCGGCAGAGTGTTGGGCGCGATCCGCGTCCACGAAGAAATGCACACGTCCACCCCATCGTTAGCATCCGTCCCCAAATACTTTCCCCAGGAGTAATTAATTATGAAGATTTCGGTGGGGGAGTTTAAGGGGTTGACGCCGACTTCGCCGTATCCGCGGAGAACGATGGGGCGGATGTAGCAAGGCCACACGCCGTTGTGTTGCACCAGCTCGATCATGGCGCGCACGATTTCGTCGCGGGTGAAGGGGACATCGGTGCGGTAAATGCGGGCGGAGTCGATGAGGCGCTGTATGTGTTCGGTGGCGCGGAAAATCGCGGGGCCGCTGGGCAGCACGTAACAGCGAATGCCTTCAAACACCGAAGAGCCATAGTGCACGACGTGGGACATCACGTGGAGGGTAGCGTCGTCCCAGGCGATGAACTTGCCGTTGTGCCAGATTTTCTCCGTCTTCTGAATGGCCATGCAGACTCCTTCGGTATAAAGATTCGCGGAAGCGGCTGGGGATTCTCCGAATGATCAATGATCAGTGATCGAAGAAAGTTCGTCTTCCAGAATGGAATTATAACGTGGAAGCGGGCTTGCCCAACGAAATCAGGAGTTCACGGGCTGGACTTGGGCGTCCGGGTTGGCGCCGCTATTCGCTTTCTCTTTCTCAGCGAATCGCAATGATGTTGTTGGCGACGAACCCACCTTCACCGGCGACGATTAGCCGCATCGTAATGCGTTCCGCTTTGTAGTGGTGGCTGCGATGCAACAGGTACACGACTCCAACTCCCGCGCCAAAACCTAGAGCTGACCCGGCAGCCTCTCCGGCGGCGCCACGCGTCACGAAGGAACGCATGAGCGGATTGACTTCGCGGAGACCCTGATTCAGGCCCCGCTGGGTGGTGACGGCGTCAGCGGCGACCAGCGCGGCTAAGATGCTGGCGTTCACTTTGTTCTCGACCGTCCAGAAAGGATGTTGGCTGGGCGCGTCGGGAAGGGCGAAGCTGCTGCTCGCCGTGAAACTCTGTGCCTGCATGGCAACGCTCATCGAAAGAACGCCCAGCAAGAGAATCGGGAGGAGGAGCTTCATCTGGTCACCAGTAATTAGTTGGTTAGGTAAGATGAGCGTACGGCATAGAAGCACGGAAGTATATGGCACAATCTCGTAGGGGAATGGCCTTTTGGTAAGAGTAACTTTACCACCTTGGCAGCTTACTTATCGGTGGCTCTCAGCCCCAGAATGGGCTGACGGCAGGCGTTTTCGGCTTTCCACAGGCCGCACTTATTTTGCAGCTACCAATAGATCTGCGGCACTTACGGCTCGACCGGAGTCGTGATCTTCATTTTAATGATGGGTTTTTCCGTGTGTTGTTAGTAAGTGTTACCTTAGTTCCCATGAGGCCATCGATTTCCGTCACCATGCGAATGGTGAGGCGATCCCAGCAGAAATCGAGTTTCGCGTCGTCCCACGTCTCGAAAACCGCGAGACGAGGGGCACCCCCACCCGGCCGTCTTTCGGAAAGAAAGGCGGCCTCCTTGAAGGCCGCCCCGTACTGCGGACGATCCCCTTACGCTGCTACAGCGACGTTATGGAAGGTCGAGGTGACGGCTTCAAACGTCTGAACCTTGGGCGTTCCATCGATGAATCTTGCGAATGCTTTCAACACTTGTGGGTAAGTATTCGTGTTGTAAGCTTCGGCATTGGCTTTGTTCTCCCACAGACTGATCGCAATCGCATCCTGGCTGCCGGGATTTGACAATGTGATTTCTTCCTTGAAGCCCTTCTGCTTGCGAAGTAAAGGCAGAATTTCGTTTTCAAGGGTCCGGGTATAGTCAGAAAGCATGTTCGATTTCAGACGAAAAGAAACGTTGCGTGCAAACATATCAACCTCCTAAAGGTTGTTGTCGCTAAGAGGAGAGAACTTCAGATGGGCTGACTTAGTTTCAGGGAACCTGAAAGAGGTGGGAACCACCTCACTTGCGACGCTAGTCCTCTGGAACACTATTGTCAAGGAGCAGTTCTGTTGGGGATGCGGCCCAGCCTGTCGTGATCGTCTGAATTCTCGAGGATGCCCTCGTGAGTAGGGATGGACGGGCTAGCCTCGGCCACCCGCCACTGTAAGACGATTTTACGCCGGCAATCGTTCCCCGAGTCCTTTCCCCTCTAACTCGCCTTCTTCTTCTCCTCCTCCTGCTCGCGCGTTTCTCCCTCATGGGTCAGTTGTATGCCCTTGAGATCCACTTCGAGAGACAGCCCGGTCAGGTCCGCGCTGTTGGCAATTCCGAACAGGGCTTCGGAAATCCGGCCGACTGCTTCCCGCACCAAGCGTTCGTGCTGCTGTGGATCGGCGACGTACTGCGCCATACTCATCTGGGTAATGGCGTTGCGAATGTGGTGGTTCAGGAAGGCGAGTTCCAGAGTTCGTCGGATCGATCGCTTGCGTCGCTGTTCGATAACGATCGTCACCAGGACGGTAACGATAACCGCTTCCACTACAGCTCCGGTCGCCGCGCTTACATACCACGAAGCGTTTCCTTGCATCCGCACAGTATTCAGCGCGAATCCAATGAACGCAACCACAACGCCTATCACGCTTGCGGTGATCAGAGATTGGAAGAGAGACGCTGAACTAAATCTAAAGACATTCTTGCGGTGCTCGTAGAGGTGGGCCAGCTCATGCTGATAGGTTTTCATGACGACCCCCGCGTCACAAACGTACCTAGACGTTTTACCCTACCACTGGCGTAGTCATGCAGGTAGTATCACGTGAGATTACCCGCCCGGCGCACCTCCGTGCTTTGGCGTGTGGCCCGGGCGATGCACTCGTCCAAAAGAAAATCCACCACGGAAGCACAGAGACACGGATAAGAGCTTAATTCCCGTCTTAAGGAATTCCTCCGTGCCTCCATGTCTCCGTGGTGGGTGTTGCCTTTCCTGTCGCTGGCAAGTCTTTATGGTCTAGCCGTCCGTGGTCTCGAAATCGACGTTGAGAAAGCCGGACGAGAAAACTGGAAGCTGTTTGGGGTGGGAGACGGGAATTGAACCCGCAACCGTCGGAGCCACAGTCCGATGCTCTACCAGTTGAGCTACTCCCACCACAGATAACGATTATAGCAATTGCGGCGGGAGTTCGGCGCTCGCTGACTTGGACTCGCCTCTTGCAGCCCGTTCCCTAGGCAGGTTGCTGAAAAACTCGTGGTGCGCTCCGCAGCAAGCCCTCAGCGGCTGAAGCCGCCTTTCATTCAGCGGCACTTACGGCACGACTGAAGTCGTGCCCTTCCCAAAAACCGCTCGAATCAGAGTTTTTCCGCAGCCTGCTACGGCCTTCCCACGCCCATGTACTGGAATCCCATGGCGCGCAGACGCGAGGAGTCAAGCAGATTCTTGGTGTCGATGATGATCGGCCGTTTCACCAGGTGGCGGATCCTGGCGAAATCCAGCGTCCGGAACTCAGGCCAGCCGGTGGCGACGACCAGGGCATCCACTCCTTCGCAGACTCCGTAGGCGGATTCGCAGTACTTCACCATGCCGTTGAGTTGCAGCCGCGCATCGGGAATCGCCACCGGATCATAAGCGCGCACGCGCGCTCCCCCGGCCAGCAAGTTCTGCGCCAGTTGAACGGAAGCCGATCCCGCAATGGAGTTGGTGTTCGGCTTGAAGGCCAACCCCAGAATGCCGACGTCCTTGTTCTGCACGGTATCGATCGCAGCGGCCACTTTTTGCAAAAGCCGGTTCGCCAGGTCCACATTCACCTCGCGGGCAGCATTCAGCACTTTCAGGTCGACACGGTTGTCTCGCGCCAGCCCGGTCAGCGACTCCATGTCAGTCTCGGCGAAAATTCCACCCATGCCGGCGCCTGGTTGCAGGCAGCGCGGCGCAATTTTCTTGTCCAGGCCCAGGGCGAGTGACAGGCTGACGGCATCGGCATTCACGTGTTCGCACAGGCTCGCGATTTCGTTGATGAACGAGATCTTGGTCGCCACAAACGCAGTCGTCGCTTCGCGCGCCAACTCCGCCGTTTCGTAATTCGTGACCAGCACGGGGACCCCGCGCATCACCAGCGGATGAAAAATCTGTTTCAGTGAAGAGACGGCTTCGCTCGAAGGCGTCCCGAGTATGATCCGGTCGGGCCAGTTGAAGTCTTCGACCGCGCATCCGTTGGTGAAGAACATCGGTTGGCACACCAGCAGGCTCTTTAGCCCTTTCTCCTTCAGCGTTTTTTCAATCTTTGTGGTCGAACCCACCCGACCCGGCGTGACGATCGACAGCACCTGGAAGCGGCCAGCCGCGCCCGCCAGGCGGACTACAAGTTCTTCCAGTCCCTGGGCAGAGTCCTCGGCGAGAAAAATTACCTGTGCCTTGCGCGCCAATTCTTCCGGGTCCGCCGAATAGACAAGCCGTCCCGAACGCACGTTGCGCCGAATCACTTCCTGAAGATTTTTTTCAAAAAATGGTATGTTGCCCTTGGCAACTTCTATCATGCACGTGCCGTCGGCATGACAGCAGCAAACCGGCGTGCCGAAGTCGGCGAGGCAGGCGGAGATGACGGTGGCGAGGTAGCCGGATCCATAAACCCCAATTTGCATATGCTCTCTTCCGAATCAAACCCGCAGCCTGGGATCCGGCGCTCGGTCTGCAGCCCGTTGAATCTATGGTAATCCGGCCAATGGACTTGGCAACGGGTGGAAAGTACATGTACCGCCGGTCAGCGAAACTGGCCGCTAGTTGCGGGTTTTCAGGGGTCATTGCGGACCTTGTTGCGGGTCTTGTCCCGGACCTCGTCCCGGACTACGACTTTGAGGACAATTGGCCGCGTCCCAGCGGCAACGGCGCCACATCCTGCCAGCCACCGCCATTCTCGCGGACGAACATCAACTCTTCCACATGGACCTGGCGTTTGCCGGGAAACTGCGCCCAGCGCTCCCGCGCCACCACGCACGCCGCCCGCGCTTGCTCATCCGTTTCCGTTTTCAAAATCGTGAGATGCGGAATATAGGGCCAACTCTCCTCGCAGCGCAGCCCCCTCCCACAGAGTCGATCGTGCAGTTCACGCATCCGATAAGCCGCCTGCTTGACCTCGATGAACACCGTCGGCGTCGTTGGCAGAAATGTTTCCACGACTCCCAGTTCGATGCTGAACGGGACGACGCGGCCACAAGCCTCTTCCAGAAATTCCAGCGCGGCCGCTTCGGTTCCCGTCAACTCCCGTGGAGGAAGAATCGTGAGATGGGCCGCCATGTGATCCGTAGTGGGGTGGAGTTCCCGGCGCAGTTGTTCCACGAACTCGCCAACCGGATTGCGGACGTACGTCACCAACGCGTAGCGTGAACTGGGCATGACTTCCGAAGCAAAATTATAGCCCGAGCGCGGCATGCAAGGGCAGTCCACCTTTTGGGAACGGCCTCTCGAATGAAATCGTTGGCGGCCCGATGCAAGACTTTTTGCACATCCCGCCAACTGCGGGACCGGCGCCCAGAAAATACAAACGGGAACGAAAGGGACGGCGACGCCGTCGAAGCTCGCGTCCAATTCCTGTGAAACCTTTTTGGCCGAGACTCGGCAAGAACGCTAGAACGTGATCCGCACTCCGAGCTCCATTTGCCGCGGAGCCCCGTTCGCATACGTGCCCGAACCGGCCAGAACCCGGTCCAGCCGCGAAGTGCAGAAAGTGGTTGAGTTGCCGCAGTATCCCCCCGAACTCGCGTTGTTCAGCGAACTGCCCGGCGCGCCGTTCAGCAAGCCGCTTAGCTGGTTCCCTGCGCCTCCGAAGTTGGCCCAGTTGAAAATGTTAAACACGGAGACATTCGGCTCCAGCTTCACCCGCTCCCCAACCTGGAACGACCGGCTCAACCGCAGATCCATCGTCTTCAGCCAGGTCGCTTTCGCCGCATGCCCCGGCAGCGCTTGAATCAGAGGCGAATAAGCGCCCAACGCCACGAGTTGCTGCCCACTGAACAGGCCGCTAGCCACCAGATCCTGGCCCGCCGGCGTCAACTTCCCAGCGTAGTTGGTGTTGTAATACGCGATTGCCTTGGTCAAATTGCTGTTCGAATATTTCCCCGTGCTTCCAATAATCGTTGCTGGCAAAAGGTCGCCCACCGTGCCGTCACCGGTGATATCGCTGCGAAAGATTTCTCCCGCCACTCCGCCCCCGTCCTGCTGCGGAATATAAGCGCTCAACGGAAGCGGCGACGCCAGATGCGCGATCATCGCAAGCCGCAGCCCGTGCGGCAAATCCGCCGTCGGAGTGAACGTAAGCTGGTGCGTCCGGTCCAGCCCCGAGGCCCCCCAATGTCCCAGGTGTGGCCGGTTGTAATCTTCCGCCACGTTCATCAGCGAATAATCCCCCCCGCTGCCGTTCGGCTCCGCGATGTTGCTGCGATAGCGCGAGAGCGTGTACGAAATCGCCACCTCCAGCCGACGCAAGCGCCGCATCGGATTCTCTCCGCTGACCCCTCTGTACGCCAGATGCACACCTGTATACCGCGACCGTCCGCTCGGAAAGTACATGATGTTCGATCCCACCGCCGGATTGATCCCTCCGAAGGACGCCTGCTGCGGATTACCCGCCAGGTTCTTCTTTCGCAGCACCGAGCATGGAAACGGTCCGCAGTACGCATTCGACGAATCCAGACCCTGGCGAGCGAAATCCGTGATGGTCGCTCCCGGCACAGCGGCCAAATAGCAACTTACGGCCGCCTGCGAACTGCTGCCCGCGAACAGCGCTGGATGCATCGTCGGGCATCCCGCCGTCACCGACTGCGGGTTGGCGGCCAGCGTCGCATTGATCGCATCCAACTCTGCCTGATAGGTATTGAGCAAGGGATTTATATTGCTGCCGTCCGTCAGGTAGCCCGCGTCTCCCACGTGATTGGTGTCAATCCCCAGCGGAAACTGGGTGCCGATCTCGCGCACGTAGTCGGCAGAAAACATGCCGCGCGCTCCAATCTGATGCTGAATTCCGGCGCTCATGTGCACCACCCGGGGCGTCTTGAAACCGGGCGCCAGCAGGCCGCCAAAATTCGCCACGCTGTTCGCCAGCGAGTACACGTTCTGCCCGCCCATCACTGCCGACTGCGCCGCCATGAACTGCGACTGCAAGTCCTGAATCGCTTGCGATACGACAATGGGCCCCTGAGTTCCGGTCACCGTGGCGCCGATCGGCTGACCGCAAATCTGCGTGGCGATATCCAGTCCATCAACCTCATTCACAATGCCATTGTTCTCACTCAGAACGCTATTGTTTATGCCCAATGGCGCATTCGGAAACAGCACCGACCCCGTTGGACACAGCGTCAGGCTGCGGTTGTATTGCCCATTCGACAACCGGTTGATGCGATCCTGATACGCATTCTGCAGCAGAAAATTGTCATAGAACAATCCGCCGCTCGCCCGCACCACCGTCTGCCCATTGTGTCCCGGATCCCACGCCAGACCGGCCTGCGGAGCAAAATTCCAGTCCGGCTGGTTCACGCTCTGGCCGAGCAACAGATGCGTGGGGCTCGGCTGCATAGTGACAGGGTTCAGAATCAGACCGAATTGATCGAGAATCAACCCAGTAGTGCACGGTGGAGTCTGAACGATCGTTTTGTTGATCGCCGAACATGGCACCGGCGGCAAGTCGCTGTCCGTGCGCCCGCTGTCCCGCACATAATTCACGCCAATGCTGATGTTCAGGTTCGGGAACAGGTTGAACGTGTCGCCCAAGTACCCCTCGAGGCGCGTGTCGAAGTGTCCGCCGCTTGACCGGTTGAATGCCGAGTTCTCACTGAAATTTCCCAGCCCGTTGAAAATCGTAACCGTGCCCACGGGATAGTTCAGCGGATTGTCCGCCGCTCCGCGCGGATCGCCTGGGATAATCGGCACCAAGCTCGGGTTGCTATTGATGGCATTGATCACGTCCAGTCCGTTCGAACTGGTCACCGACGCATAATTTCCCGGCGCGTAGAAATCGCCCTGCGCGATGCGATGAATCGCTCCTCCGAAGCGGATCGTGTGATACACCTTGTGGATCGTGCTGCTGTCGTAGCGCCCGAAAAGGTCGCGCTGAATCGTCTGCCGCGGACCCGCCACGCTCGGCCCCAGTGCATACGATCCAATCTGCATATGGAAAGGCGCCGGCGCGGAATCGCTCAGCGCCGGATTGATCGCGTCCACCATCTTCTGATAGCCGAAGCGCGCGCTGTTCACAAACCGTCCCCGGTTCCAATCCAACCCAAAAACCGCAGCCGGAACGTTCAGCTGATTGCGAAAATTCGACAGGCTATCCGACGGCCCAATCCCGTTCGCGTTGTCGTCACTGAGCCGCACGAACCACTTCATATTTTCGTTGACGTCATAATCCAGCCGCGCCGTCAGCATGTTCTCGCGAAAATAAGCGCTCTGCGTGCTGGTCCCGTTGAAAGCTGGGAATCCGAGGTCGATCGGCAAAACCCCATCCTGCTTGGTGCGTTCCCCGCCGATAAATAGAAACGCCTTGTCCTTGATCACCGCACCGCCGGCCCCAAATCCATACTGCTGCCGGCTGTAACTCCGCCCCCCTGACGGAAACCCCGCCAGGCCAACGATCCGGTCTTGCAGATTTCCAAACAGATTGCCGTGCCACTCATCTCCGCCGGAGCGCGTCGTAACCCGCACCGCGCCAGTAGCGTTAAGCGACTGAAACACCTCCGGCGTGACCCGCGAGACGATCACTTCGCGCACCGCCTCCGCCGGCAGGTTCAGCGTGGACGCGCCCTTGGTCTCATCCATCACCTCGACTTCGTCCATGTCGTAGTGCGTCGTTCGTCCCAGTTGGCTGTTGATCGAGAGCGATTGGGTCCCACTCTTGCCCGGATCAAAAATCCTTCCATCCACCGCCTGCACACCCCGCTCAAGCTGTCCCGCATTCAGATAGTTCCGCCCGTCAATCGGCAGCCTGTCGGGAACATCGCCACTGAACTTACTCTCCAGACGCACCGGTCCCGGATTGATCCATTCCGTCTTGAAATCCGCCGTGACCGCCGCTCCCAACACCACGGTCACGCTGCTCTCGACCGGCGCCATGTCCCGGCCTTCCACCCGCACCACATAAGCGCCCGGCGGCACCGGCTCGGAAACATACGTCCCGTCCTTGCCGGAGCGCGCCACGCCCTTGGTCTCGGTCGCCGCCGAGCTGTACAAAATCCGCGCTCCTGCCACGGGGTTGCCGTCGTCATCCCGCACCGTACCTTGAATGGTGCCGGTTGTCGAATTTTCCGGGGTCATTTCTTGCGCCCTCAACGAAGCCGTGAGCGCAGCCAAGAGCAATAGGCCAATGGGCAAAGAACGACGAACATGCAAGCCAGACCAATCGAACAAAGTGCCACTCTCCTGGGGGCAGAACCTCAAGTAGAACCTGGAAGCGATTCCGCGTCTAAGGATCCTAGTTTCGACTGCAATGGAATAGAACAGTTTACTAGATGCGCCCACTTCCCCGGCGCGATGTACGAGTTTTGGTAGTGGTCTAATTCCGTGTTGCTGAGCCGCGAGCTTCGAGCCCCGAGCTTCGAGCAAACCGGATGCCCCGCAGCTCGCAGCTCGTAGCTCGCAGCTTATTCACCCGGCAACACAGAATTAGCCCACTACCCGCGTTTTTTACCGGCCTCAGAACGTCCCCTTCCGCGTGTAATACCCCGCGCGATAGTGCGACTGATAAGGGCCGCCCGGCGGCGCGTTCGTCAGGTCCACCCGCAGTTGACGGAATTCCGAATTCGAATATCGCTGCGACGGATAGTACGCCAGCAGATACTGCGTCCGCAGTTCGTCGCTGATCTTGCGGAACGCGTCGTCCAGTTGCGGCAGCGACGTGGCGTAGTAATATTTCCCGCCCGTATCCGTGGAGATCTGAATCAGCGCATGTTCGCCGCCCGTGTCTCGTCCCGCGCTCGCTTCGATGGGCACGATGATGATGCTATAAATAATCGCCTCCGCCTCTTGTGCCGCGCGCAATGCCTGTTTGTAGTCCATCTGGCTCATCGTGTCTCCGCCGTCGGTGATCGCCACCATCACTTTTCTTCCCTGCCGCCGGCTCAGCGCCTGCGATCCGAGAAAAATCGCGTCGTAAAGCGCCGTCGCCGAGCCATTACGCACCCGGTCGATTCCGGCGTCGATCTTTTTCAAGTCGGAGGTAAACGGCACCATCAGGCTCACTTCTTCGCTGAACTTGTACAAGGCCAGTCCGTCCTGCGGCCGCACAATCGCGTGCGCAAACTTGCGCGCCGAGATCAGCTCCAGCGGCAGATCTTTTCTTGTGCTCAGGCTCGTATCCACCGCCAGCACAATCGACAAAGGCAGCGCCGATTCCCGGCTGAAGATCGCGATCTTCTGCTCTTTGCCGTCTTCTTTCAGCAGAAAATTTTCTTTCTGCAGGTTCGCCACCGGAGCCCCGCGCGCATCCGTCACCGTCACGTACACGTTCACCAGCTTCACGTCGACCTTGATTGTGGTTTCCGGCTCCTCCGCCAGCGACCCGGCGGCGGCATAAACGATCAAGAGGAAAACGACTAAGACCCGTTGGACGCGCTTCATCACAAGATTCCAAAGTTTCAATGATTCAATGATTCAATGACTCAATGATTCAATGATTCAGTCATTTGGATGCAGGCCGCTCCCCCGCTGTGCCTCCGGGCCGTCGAATTTCTTCGGGAAACGCCTCCCCGTCCGCCCATACCGCTCCATCTTCAAAGTATTCTTTCTTCCAGATCGGCACCGTCTTCTTCAGCGTGTCAATGATCCAGCGGCAGGCCTCAAACGCCGCGCCCCGGTGCGCCGCAGCCACCACGATCAGCACGCTCGTCTCCCCAATCTCCAGCCGCCCCAGCCGGTGGACGATCGACGCTGCCCGCACCCCAAAACGCGCCCGCGCCTCCATCGCCAGCGATTCCATCTGCTTCAGCGCCATCGCTTCATAGGCTTCATAGTCCAGATAGACGGTGCGCCGCCCACGCGTGTTGTCCCGCACCACGCCGTCGAAAATCACCGCCGCGCCATCCGCCGGCCGCTTCAAACGCCCAACCACAGCCTCCGTATCAATCCGCTCGCGGACGATCTGGACTTCGCCCCGGACTTCGCCGCCGCCTTCCGCCGACCCGCCGCTCACCGGCGGCAACAGTCCGACTTCATCGCCCTCGCGCAGCGCGCGGTCCGCTCCCGAATATTCCCGATTCACCGAAATCGCCAGCGACGGCATCATCGCTTCAAATCGCGGAGCCTCTCGCGCATAATAGAAGAGCACGTCCCGCACCCGCGCCCCTTCCGGCAGATCGACGGTCTCGCCCGACCGACCTACCAGATCCTTCAATACTCCAAAAAAAAGCACGCCGATCTTCATCAGAATCCGTCTTCCAGCAAGTTTTCAGGTAGAGACGCGGCTTGCCGCGTCTCAAGCGTCACCAGTGTAGCGCGCCCGCATCCCAGAGGACCTGTCCCTCCGTGTGGCATCCGCGCCCGACCGTCCCGTTCGGTTCAATTACCTCCGTAATCGTGCATTAGATCACTTTCCCGCTTAGTCTTATTGCCAAGACTCCATTGCTGAGAGGAGACGGTCATCGTTACCGCCGCTCAAACCAACGCCGGCCGCAGCGCGTCCGCGCGGTCTTTTCTGCACAGCCTCAATATTTTGATCAAGTACACCCGGCTGTATGGAGTGACCCATAAGCGCACCGAGGGCCAGTTCCAGACCGCCTGGAGCGAACTCCAGCAGGCGCTGCCCAAGAGCGGCAACACTGGTTTTCTGCTCGGCGTCTCTGACAACAAACTTCTTCTCGATGGCATCCCGCTCGAAGCCGGACAGGCCGAGCGCAGCTTCGCCCAGTTGCTGACCGCGGCCGGGCTCTCCAGCATCCTGTTTTCCAACCAGGTCACGCTCGACGACTTTACCCGCCTGGTCCGCGCCTTTGCCATGGGCGGCTCCAAAGCGCAGGACTTCGCCAAGCAGATTAAGGAAAGCCTCGGCGATAACAAGGATTCATCCATCCGCATCAATGAAGTCAAGTTCGTCGCCGCCGATCCTGCCACCGGCGAATATTCCGTCGCCGCCCAACTCGCCGCCCAAGCCCTCGGCCCCGAATTCAAGCACTGGCTCAATGACCCTCAGAAACTTCTGCAGTTGATCGCCGCCGCCCAGGGAGCGAGCGACGGCGGTTCGGGCGGACCCGGCGGCGCGCCCCTCGGCAGCGTCCCCATCATCCCCATTCCCGGCGGCACGGGCGGCGGATCATCGTCCGGCGGATCCTCTGTCGGAACTTGGACCGGCGGCGTCGTTCCCTTACAGGAAGAGGAAGTCATCCAGACCATTCGCCTGCTCACCCATTTTGGCCAGGCGATGCAAGATCCCAACGCTTCCCCGGACAATCTCAAGGTCGAACTCGGCAATGCTCCCGAAGGCGCCAAAGTCAATCTCGCCCAGTTGCTCCAAAGTCTGGCCGCGCAGGCTTCTCAGAACAACACCAGCGACGGCCATGACACCCCGCTTCTGATGAAGGCCGCCGAGAGCATGGCCATCAAATTCGCCCTCGACCGCTATCAGCGCGGCGATGTCAAGGTCAACGCCGTCCACGAGATGATGGAGCACATGAGCCGGCAGATGGACACGCTCCGCCAGATCCTGCGCGTCCAGGAAGATAAAATGTCCAAGGCCGGCATCCTCGTCGATTCCCACGCCGACATTCTCGACCGCATGTTCTGGGCTGAGATTCCCGAGGCCGGCAAGAAAAGCGTTCTGCTCTCCAGCGAAGCCGCCTGCGTGCCGCCCCGCAACATTCGCCAGTTCGTCGAAGTCCTTTTTGAGCGTGACGACAATGAGATCGCCGCCAAAATTCTCTCCAACTACTGCAGTGGCCTCGACGCCCAGGATGCCGAGCCCCGCCGCAAAACCGCGATCGGACTGGCTCAACTCGCCGACCTCTATGCCACCGCGCCGGAAGAAGTCATGCCCAATGCCCTCGCCATGGTCGGCGAGAAACTGGGTAAGGAAAGCGATACCGAGATTCAGAGCCTGCTGAGCGCCGCCTTCGCGCGCCTCGGGCAGGAGGCCTGCAGCCGCAGAAAGTACAAAGCCGTCGCTGAACTCTGCTACTCGCTCGAAAGAGTAGCCCACCAACGGCCTGCCCTGGTGCAGGATCTCCGCTCCCGCGTCGGCATCGAAAATCGCCTGCCCGAGATGATCGAAGAAGCCATCGACGCCGATCAGTCGCCCGAGGATCTAGTCAACGTCCTGCAGCAGCTTCCCAGAAGTTCCGTCGAACACCTTGCCGACCGTTTCTTCCGCGCGCAGAAACGCGTCGAATGCGATCGCATTGTCGAACTCGTCGGCGAACTCGGACAACCCGGCATCGACGATCTGCGCGACATTCTGCGCACCGGCCAGCCCCGCCAGGCTGCCTCCACCGTCGGCCTGTTGAGCCGCCTCGCCGTCACCTCGCTAATCGAACTGCTGCCCTCCCGCATGGGCGAGTTCAACCGTTTCTATCAGGACGTCATCGTTCGCCAGATCGCCTACGGCGCCGCGCCCGACCGCGGACGCACCCTGCTCGAACTGCTCGAACTGCTCGACTCCCTCATCTTGCCCGAGGCCCTCGACGAGATCGGCATGAGCCAGGACCGCAGCTCCAGTTCCAGCCTCATTGCCCTCGCCGCCGCCGGCGAAGCTCACGACCGTCCCCCGTTCGTGCAACTGAAAGCCATCGAGTCGCTCGGCCGTTTGCGCGAGATCGAGGCCGTCCCCGTTCTGCGCACCATCGTCGAAGACAAGAAACTCTTTGGCTACAGCCAGCACCGCGAATTGAGAATCGCCGCCATTCAGGCGCTCTCCAAGATCGATCCCCGCTACGGCACCCAGGCTCTCGCCGAGAGCGGCCTCGAGGCCGGCGAACTCGCCATCGCTCCGCTCGATTCCGGCCCCGGATGTCCCTGGGTCCGCCAGCGCCGCTACGAACGCATCATCCTGCCGCGCACTCTCTCCGCCACTCTTTCCAGTTCCTGGGGAAAGTCGAACATCGTCATGCGGGAGATGAGTCTCGGCGGCGGCATGGGCACGCGCAACGACAATCTCCGCGTCGGCTCCGAAGCCCACGTCGAAATCTCTCTGGGCGTGAAAAAAATCCGTGGCGAGGTTCTGCTCCGCCGCGCCCGCGTCAATGAAATCGGTTTCGAGTTCGTCAGCATGGACCTCGACAGCCGCTACCGCCTCCGCCGCGTCCTGGTCGAGGCCCTGCAAAAAGTTCCCGACAATCGCTCCGCCGACTGGGACGGCGAACGAAAAACGTAGCGATAGCTCGTGTAGGGACGGGTGCCCTCGCCCGTCCAAGCCGAGCGCAACTCGGCAGACTGTGTGCAGCCACAACAACTCTGGATTCGCGCTAGAGCGCCCTGCGCCACCTTCAGAAAAATAATCGTAGAGACGCGGCTTGCCGCGTCTGACCCGCACCCGTCGCTCCCGCACACCGATTCTGCTGCAGAAAAAGCCCCGGCTGCACGCAGAGGCTTTTTCACAAATCAAGTTCAAGAAACCGCCAACTCGCTTATACCACCTTCACGAAAATAATTACCAGCGCGAACAACACCAGGGACTCGATGAAGGCGAGGCCAAGAATCAGCGCCACCTGAATGCCCCCACGAGCGGCTGGATTGCGTCCGAGCGCCTCGCACGCCGCCGACGCGGCACGCCCCTGGCCCTGCGCTGCCAACCCGGATGCGATGGCGATCGCGAAACCAGAAGTGATTGCCACCCAGTTGGTCGAACCAGCCGCGCCTGCGCCCGTCTGCGCGAACGCCGGGACAGCCAGGACCGAGAACATCATCATCACGAACAACAACATCACGATTTTCCGCATTTTCTCTCTCCTTAATGAATTGCCCCCAGTGGGTGGTTGACGCCGTGCTCGAGTAAGCCGGCGCCCTCACGCTGAAAGGCGAGGTGTCAGTTGTCAGGTCTCAGGTCCCAGGAAAACCTTGTCGTTGAATTTCCTGAGACCTGACACCTAAGACCTGAGACCCTCCTTAGTGCTCATGCGCCGTCGCCTCTCCCAGATAAACGCAGGCGAGCAGCACGAAAATATACGTCTGAATAAACGACACGCCGACGTGCAGGCCCTCGAAAACAATCGGAATGCCCAGCGGTGTGAGCGAAAAAAACACCAGCGTGACCATCTCGCCTGCGAACATGTTCGCGAAAAGACGGACAGTCAGTGACAGGACGCGGGCCGCATGACTAAACAACTCAATCGGGAACAACAGGATCGGCAAGAACAACCGGACAGCCAGCGGCATGCCCTCTTGCGGCCCCATGAAGTGTTTCAAATAACCGACCGGTCCGTTCGCCCGTACGCCCTGATAGTGGTAGTAAAACCAGGTCAGCAGCGCGCATCCGAGCGGCACAATCGGCACCGCCGTGGGCGATTCCAGTCCCGGCACCAGTCCAATCAGATTGCAGCTCAGGATGAACAGCCCCAGCGCGGTCAGATACGGGACGAACTTCTCCGGATGATGCGAGATCGTCTCGCTGGCCAGGTTATTGACGAACCCGTAGATGCCTTCCATCGTGTGTTGCAACCCACCCGGACGCTCCACCGAAAGCCGCATGCGCACGGCAATAAAAAATATCGTCAGCAGCAGCACCACCAGCAGTTCCATCGCAAAGCTGTTCGAAATCGGAGTCGCCGGATGCTTCGGATGAATGTGCAGCGCCTGCAGCAACGCCAACACCGGTGCGCCGAACAGACGATTCAGAAGTGCGGTAAAAGCCAGTTGTTCCATTTTTCAAACTCTGCGATTTTCAGACTTCGGTGCTTACTTAGGACTTGTCATCCCTCACCCAGGATTTGTCATCCCGAGCGAAGCGAGGGATGACAAACTTTAAACTACGACACTCGCCGGAAGGCCAAGTACCCTTCCCAAGCCGCCTCGGCCATCAGGGCCGCCACCGGCACGCACAAGCCCCACAGAAAGCCGCGAAACGCCAGGGAAGAACTTTTGAATATAGCATAGGCAGCGGCTCCCACCAACCCATAGCGCACCAGGAAGCGCAGGATAATCCAGCCGCCTTTCTCCCGGCTGTTCCGGTTGACGATGCGATCGGCAAGTCCTTCGACACCGCGCGTCAGCGAGCGGAAATTAACGTAGGAAACCGCGACCCCGAAGGCAAAACCAATCGATCCCGCCCAACGGTAAAACCAGAACGCCGGCCCGAGCAGCAGAACGCTCGCCACCAGCATGTTGCGCAGCACGCGAGGAATGATGCGCTCATAGCTTAGGCCCTCATGAGTTATGCCCTCGTCGCGATTCTCCGCCGGAGTTTCCGCGGGCCGGTCGAGATGCTCACGCTCATTCATCTTTGTAAGCGCCCAAGGCCATGCGGATCATCTGCCAAAATCCCACCACCGCGCCAAACAACAGCCCGACGAGATAGAGCCACCGAGTATGCAGCCAGTAGTCGGCGAGCTTCCCCAGAAAAAAGCCCAGCAGGATCGCCGCCGGAATAATAAACCCCACCTCGGAATAGCGGGCCAGCGAAACCAGAGGATCTTTCTTCTCCGGGGGATTGGGGCGCTCGGGCATTCGAAAGAATTGTAAATCAGCCTCGAGCTAAGGGCTTCGAGCTACGAGCAACCTGAGCCGAGCCCGGCCGGGCTACGAGCCCGGAACAAAGCCGAAAAAAGGCAAACCTACCAGGCACGCGGCCGTTTTGTTTGCTTCTCGAAGCTCGTAGCTCGCAGCTCGTAGCCTCACTTCAACACCGCCGCCACATGCGGCGATTGCACAATCCCCAGCGACCAGTTGACGCTGCGAATAAACGGCTCGGGATAAACTCCGATCACGATCGTCGCCAGCGCCGTCACACCCACCGCGCAACGCATCCCAAGGCTGATGGGCAGCCGTTCGGTCTCCATCGGCGCGCGCATCAACATGGCGTTCGCAATCTTCAGATAGTAATAAAGTCCGAACAGCGAGTAGAACACGCCGAGCGAGGCCAGTCCGTAATGTCCGCTTTCGATTAGGCTCAGGAAAATATAATACTTCCCCAGGAACCCGGCGGCGGGCGGAATGCCGGCGAGTGAAAGCAGGAACAGCAGCATCAGCGCGGCTTCGACCGGAGCTCGCTTGTAGAGCCCGGCCATATCGTCGATCTCGTCGCCAATCACGTTGCGCTGCCGCAACGACGTGATCACCGCGAACGCACCCAGGTTCATGAACGTATAGACGAGCAAGTAGATCAGGATTCCCTTGAAGCCGTCGAGAAAGCCGGGGCTGCCGGGCTGCGAAGTCCCCATGGCTACAAACGCCAGCAGCATGTAGCCGACGTGCGCAATGGAGGAGTAGGCGAGCAGCCGTTTTGTATTCGTCTGCGTAAGCGCGGCGAAGTTGGCGCCGGTCATGGTGGCGATCGACACGATGACAATCACCGGAGTGTAAACCGAGCGTAGCGGCCACAGCCCAAACACCAGTATGCGCAGCAGCATCGCCCAAGCCGCCGCTTTCACCGCTACCGACATGAAGCCGGTAATGCTGGTGGGCGCGCCTTCGTATGCGTCCGGCGCCCACTGATGGAATGGAACGGCGGCGATCTTGAACAGCAATCCGGTCATGGTCGTCAGCAGCGCGATCACCACCACCGGATTGTGCGGACTCTGCGCCGAGACCGCGCGCGCAATGTTCGCCAGGTTGGTGCTGCCGGAAAGTCCGTAGAACAGCGAGAGGCCGTAGGCAAAGATGCCCGACGAAAATGCCCCGAGCAGTAAATACTTCAAGGCCGCTTCGTTCGAGCGCCGGTCGCGACGCAAAAAACCTACCAGCACGTAAGTGGAAATCGCCATCAGCTCGAGCCCGATGAAGATCAGCACGATGTCGATTCCCGCCGCCATGCACATCATGCCTACCACAGAAAGCAGCAGCAAGGCGTAGTATTCGCCGTGGTGTTCATCTTCCACGTCGAGATAGTGCACCGACATCAGGATGGCAATTGCCGCTCCCGCCAGAAACAGATACCAGAAATAGATGGCGAAGCGGTCAACCAATAGCGAGTTATAGAACCCGGCCGCGCCCCTCGGCAGCGTCGACTGAATCTGCCATACGCACAAAGCCGCAAACAGCACGCCGACAAAGGCGCCCACGGCGTTGATCCATTTCCATCCCCGCGGAATCATCAGGTCAATCAGCAGAATACCGAGCGCAAAGATGGTAAGTTCCACCATCGGCAACATCAACCGGTATTCAGTTGGTGAGAGGCCTCGCACTTAGTTACTCGCTTTCGGTCCGGCGACGTTCGGTCCAACGACGTTCGCTCCAACGACAGCGGGCGCCTGCGGAGATGGCGCGGGCGCAACCTGCGCGTTCACCGGTGCATTCGCATAGGACTTGTCATGAATCGTTTGCACAATCTGATTGACCGGTTGTTCGAGGATCTGGAAAAACGGCTTGGGATAAAGCCCGATCCATAGCGCCATGATGATCAGCGGCACAAACGTAAGGATTTCGCGCGCCGTAAGATCGTGCAGCTTTTCGTTCTTGGGATTCGTCACCGTCCCGAAAAAGACGCGCTGATAGAGCCAGAGCAAATACGCCGCGGCCAGAACCACGCCCGGCGCCGCCCAGGCTGCCCACCTCCAGTTCGCTGTGAATGCTCCCTGCAGAATCGTGAACTCGCCGACAAATCCATTCAGCAGCGGCAATCCCATCGACGAGAGAAACATGATCATCGTGATCGTCGCGTAGATCGGCATCACGTTCGAGATGCCGCCATACTCCGCGATCTCGCGCGTATGCCGCCGCTCGTACAGAATGCCGACGATCAAGAACAATGCGCCGGTCGAGATGCCGTGATTGATCTGCTGCAGCACCGAGCCGGTCAAGCCCATCGAATTCAGCGCGAAAATCCCCAGCGTGCAGAAACCCAGGTGGCTGACGGACGAGTACGCCACCAGTTTTTTCATGTCCTTCTGCATGAGCGAAACCAGCGCGCCATAGATGATGCCAACGAGCGAGATCCCGATCATCCAGCTTTGCACTCTCGGATGCGACACGACCGCGGGAAAGAATGGCAGCGAGAAGCGCACGAATCCATACGTTCCCATCTTCAGCAGAACGCCCGCCAGAATGACCGAGCCGGCGGTCGGCGCTTCCACATGCGCATCCGGCAGCCACGTGTGGAACGGAAACATCGGAACTTTGATGGCGAATCCAATAAAGAAGGCGACGAAAAGCCAGATGGCGTAATGAAATGGAATCAGCGGCGCCGTCTTATAAAGCTCTGGAATGCTGAACGTGAAAACGCCAGTAACTGTGTGGTGATGGAAGTACAAGAACAGGATGCCAAGCAACATCAGCACGGAGCCAAGCAGTGTGTACAGGAAGAACTTGATCGCGGCGTAGAGCTTGTTGGGCCCGCCCCAGATGCCGATCAGCAGATACATCGGCACCAGCATCGCTTCCCAGAAAACGAAGAAGAGGAAAAAATCGAGCGCCATGAAGACCCCGAGCATCCCCGTCTGCAACACCAGGAACCAGACGTAATATTCCTTCACCCGAATCTCGATGGCGGTCCACGAAGAGAGAATCGAGACCCATCCCAGCAGCGTGGTCAGCATGATCAGCAGAAACGAGATGCCGTCAATGCCGAGGTTGTAACCCGCGCCAATCGAGGGGATCCAGTTGTTCGGTGTGCCCTCGAGGAACTTGAAGCCGGGCAAGAAACGCTGCGCCCAGAACATCGGCACCAGCGGCAGCGAGATCAGGAACCCGCCAAGCGCAAAGATGTTCGCGATCCAGCGAATCGCGTCTTTGTTCTCCTTCGGGACAAACAGGAGAACAAACGCGCCCACAAGCGGCGTAAAGAGAATGATCGAAAGCATGTGACTCTGCATAAAAGCTCTTGGCCTTTGGCTCTTAGCTCTTGGCTTCTAGCTAAAAGCTAAGAGCCAATAGCTAAGAGCCTGCATTTCACTTCCACACGTAATACACGCCAAATCCCAGCAGCCCGGCGACCATGACCAGCGCGTACCACTGCACCAATCCCCATTCGAAGAGGCGCGCAATTGGAGACAGTGGAAACCTGCATAAAATCGCTGGCCCGTTGACAAGCAATCCGTCAATGATCCACTTATCCCACCAGGTCGAAAGCGTAGCCACAGCGCGCGTAACCCAGCCAACATCGTTGACGGCTCCATCGATGACCTTGGCATCGAACCACGACGACGCTTCTCCCGCGCCCATGGCGCCCAGTCGGACGTCGCCAATCTTGCGGCGTCCGGTGAAAGCGTAGTCGTAAGCCTCGTCGACAAACCATTTGTTGTAGAGCAGGGTATAGAGTGGCGGGGCATCGACGGCAATGGGCTCGGGGTAATCTTTGCCGGCCTTCGCATAGTAATGATGGGCCCATCCTCCGCCCACGACCGCAGCCCCGACGGAGAGCAACATCAGCGTCCATTCCAGGCCGCGATGTTCTTCGCCAGCCGGCTCCTGCGGCTCAGGGGGCGCGACGGAAGCGGCGACATCATGCGCGAATACCGGCTCCAGAAACTTTCCGAAGGCGTTGGTCCCGCCCAAACTCGGCGGCACACCCAGCCAGCCAGCGCAGACCGAGCCGATTGCCAACACGACCAGAGGACCCGTCATGGACTTGGCCGATTCATGAATGTGGTGCTCGACTTCATGGCTCATGCGTGGCTGCCCATAGAAAGTCAGGAAGATGAGCCGGGCCATATAGAACGCGGTCATCAGCGCCGTGCCAAAGCCGATCAGCCAGAGATACGGGAAGCCGCCGTCGGCGGAACGCCACGCCTGCCAGAGGATTTCGTCTTTCGAAAAGAAGCCTGCCAGGGGTGGGATGCCCGCAATCGCCAGCGTTGCGATGAACATCGTTTTGAACGTGGTCGGAATGCGCCCGCGCAGGTCGCCCATGTTGCGCATGTCCTGCTCGCCGCTCAAGGCATGAATCACCGAACCCGAACCGAGGAAGAGCAGCGCCTTGAAGAACGCGTGCGTGAACACATGGAAAACGCCCGCCGCAAAAGCGCCGACACCGAGCGCCAGGAACATGTATCCCAATTGCGAAACGGTGGAGTAGGCAAGCACGCGTTTGATGTCGTTCTGCACCAGCCCGATTGACGCGGCGAACACCGCAGTGAGCGCACCGATGATGGCGACGCTTTTCATCGCTGTCGGCGCCAGCACGAACACGGCATTCGAACGCGCCACCATGTACACGCCCGCCGTCACCATGGTCGCGGCATGGATCAGTGCCGAAACTGGCGTCGGGCCTTCCATCGCATCGGGCAGCCAGACATAAAGAGGAAGCTGCGCCGACTTGCCGCAGGCTCCGACGAACAGCAGCAGCGCGGCGGCCGTGAGAATTGGATCGCCGATCGCGAAGTGTCCACTGTGCGCCAGCGTGTTGATGTCGGTGAAGCGAAACGAGCCCAGATACCAGGAGAGCGTGAGCGCGCCGAGAATGAATCCGGCATCGCCAATACGGTTCACGATGAAGGCTTTGTTGGCTGCATCGCTGGCCGACTTGCGATGAAAGTAAAAACCAATCAGCAGATACGAACACAAGCCGACGCCTTCCCATCCCACGAATAGAAGCATGTAGTTATTCGCCAGGATGAGCGTAAGCATCGTAAACATGAACAAGTTCATGTATCCGAAGAAGCGGTAATAACCGCCTTCGTGCGCCATGTATCCGACGGAGTAAATGTGGATCAGCATGCCCACGCCGGTCACGAAGAGCAGCCAGATAGAAGAGAGCGGATCGAGCAGGAACCCGGCGTCGGCGTTGAATGAGGCGAGCGCCCCGTCGCGCTTCAGGAAGTTCAGATGCCCGTCGCCACTGCCCAGCCACGTATAAACAATTTTCTCGAAGGGACGTCCCGTGCCATGCGCGAAGTGCGTGTACTCGACGACCGTGAAGCAGGCGAACAGGAACGCAAGCACGACCACGCCGACGCAGACCGCGTTGACCGTGGCCTTCTGCAATCGCCGGCCGAAAAAGAACATCATCGCGGCCCCGAAGGCCGGGAAGAGCGGGATCAGCCAGATGTGGTCAAGAAAAAACATGTCGTTAGTCGTCGGTCGTTAGTCGTTCGCTATTCGTCGTTCGCTCGTAGCTCGCAGCCCGTAGCTCAAGTCCCAAACTGAAGGCTGAGAGCTGATGGCTGATAGCTGCCCTTCTACCATTTCAACAAATCAATCTCATCCACATTGATCGTCTCTTTATTCCGGAAGAAGGCGATCAAAATGCCGAGGCCTGCGGCGGCTTCGGCGGCGGCGTCTACCGTGATAAAGATCGCGAACACCTGCCCATGCAGGGTTCCCAACATGCGCGAGAACGCCACCAGGTTCAGGTTCACCGCGTTCAGGATCAGCTCGATCGACATCAGCACAATCACCACGTTGCGGCGTGTAAGCACACCGATCACACCCAGCACGAATAGTGCAGCGGCAACGACAAGATAGTGAAGCGTGGTGATCTCTGCCATAGTCTTTATTATTTCCTGCCCAACCGCGATCTCTTCGCCGTGCGGACTGGTCGCCGCTCTAGTTGCTCCTTCAGACGATCGCTACGAATCCATATAGTAATTTTCGTATAGTAATTTTCGCCCACACCGATCCGACTTCGACGGACGTGCTCTTATCGCCTCGCAAAGAAGTTCTTTCTTTCGGCGCTTTAGCTTTTGGCACTGCGGCCTCCCGCTTACGAATTGCGTTGCGCACCAATGGCTGAATGCTGAGTGCTCAATGCTGAGTGCTCGTTCAAATCTTCTTCTTCGTCATAATTACCGCCCCCAGAATCGCCACCAGCAAAAGCAGCGAGGCGATCTCGAAGGCGAGCGTATATTGACCCATCCTGCCGGCTTCTCCGTAGAGCATGGTGGCGATCTGCTGCGTGTTCGATGACTCGGGCAGCGGCATCATGCGATCCGGAAACAGCGCCTTGCCCTTCGCGATCGCAGACACGAACAACGCCAGCAACGCGCAGGCCGCTGCCAATCCTACCGGCCACATGCGATTGAACCGCCGCTCTTTGGACGAGCGTTCGATGTTCACCAGCATGATCACAAACAGGAACAGCACCATGATTCCGCCCGCGTAGACGATGATCTGCACGCCAGCGACGAACGGGGCATACAACATTAAGTAGAGACCCGCCACCGAGAGCAGGGTCACGATCAGCGCGAGCGCGGCGTGCACGGCGTTCCGCCGCGTGATGACGAGCACGCCGCTGACGACGGCCACTACCGCCAGCGCATAAAAGAACCACGGCGTCGCGATCGGGGCCATGCCTGAGTTGATCGCTGAAGTGACAGCCGAGTTCAAACCGGGGTTCATGAAACGATCACCCCCACGACGGCGGTCACGACCAGCACGCCGAGCGAGATCGGCAGCATCACTTTCCATCCGATCTTCATCAACTGATCGAAGCGGTAACGCGGCCATGTCGCGCGATACCAGATGAACAGATACATGAAGACGGCGACTTTGAGCACAAACCAATATACGTAGTCGATGCCTTCGCGGAACCTGGCCGCCAGACTCGTGTCCGCGGAACGGCCTGCAATCGCGATCACCAGCAGTAGCAGCGCGATGAAGCCGAGCAGCGCCGCGAAAACGGCAAGCCCGATGCGCTGAATCTTGAAGAATGAATCCGCCGGCATACGCGCCACGCCGACAAAGGTAATCGCCGCCAGGCCAAGGAACGTGAGGCCGGGAAAGAGCGAGAAGATAAAATCCCACGCCGACGCGTGCAGCAGGTTCGGGAACGGACGCATCCATCCGCCGAGCCAGAGCGTAACCGCGATCGAAGAGACGGCGATCATGGCCGCATATTCGGCGAGCATGAACAGCGACCAGCGCAGCCCGCTGTACTCGGTGTGATATCCGGCGGTCAGTTCCGACTCTGCTTCGGCCAGGTCGAAGGGCGCGCGGTTGGTCTCGGCGATCATGGCGATGGCAAAAATCGCGAACGCGATAAGGCCGAGCGGAAAGAATTTAAAGATGAACCAGATGCCCTGTTGCTGTTGCGCCTGGACAATCCCGATCATGCTTAGCGTGCCGATGCCTTTCTCGTTCAGGCTGGTCATCAGGATCGCAGAGACGACGGCCAGTCCCATGGCGACTTCATAGGACACCATCTGCGCGCTCGACCGCAGCGCGCCGATCAGCGGATAGTGCGAGTTCGAGGCCCATCCCGCGACCACGATGCCGAGCACGCCGAGCGACGAGACACCGAGCATAAACAGGATGCCGATGTTCATGTCGCTCACCGCCTGCGAAGGGCCAAACGGAATCACGGTATAAACCGTGAACGCTGTAAGCAGGCCGATCAGCGGCGCGACCCAGAAAACGAACTGGTCGGCTTCCGCGGGGATGATGTCTTCTTTGAGCATCAGCTTGAGCGCGTCGGCGAAGGGCTGCAGCAATCCGTGCGGGCCCACGCGCATGGGGCCGAGGCGAACCTGGAAATGCGCGAGCGCCTTGCGCTCGATCCAGTTCATGGCGATCACGGCCACCGACACTCCCGCGAAAATGATGAGCACATAGATCAGCGCCCAGAACTGGTTCCCCGCTTCGCCCGGCGTCACCGTGCTGCCGAGATACGACGTGATGAAATTGGGCATCAGCGGTCCACCTCGCCCAGCACGATGTCAATCGTGCCGATGACGGCGACCACGTCGGCGACAAGCAAGCCGCGCACCATAATGTCGAGCGCCTGCAAATTGACGAACGATGGCGGGCGCACGCGCAGGCGGTAGGGTTGCGTCGAGCCGTCGCTGACGATGAAGTATCCGAGCTCGCCTTTCGGCGCTTCGATCGAATGATAGATTTCGCCCACCGGCGGCTTGATGACCTTGGGCACTTTGCCCATGATCGGGCCTTCGGGGATACCGTTGACGGCTTGCTCGATGATGCGCATCGACTGGCGCATTTCTTCCATGCGGACCAGGTACCGATCGTAGGTGTCGCCGTTGGTGCCGATCGGAATTTCGAAATCGAATTCGGAGTAGGCCGCGTAGGGCTGGGCTTTGCGCAAATCCCACTGTACGCCGCTGGCGCGCAGCACCGGCCCGGTTACGCCGAGCGCAACGCAATCGGTGGCCGAGATCACGCCAACATTCTTCGTGCGCTCCAGCCAGATGCGGTTGGTGGTGAGCAGCGCTTCGTATTCGTCGATCTTCGGCGCGAAGAAGGCCAGGAAATTCTTTACTTCTTTTTCGAAGCCGGCGTAAGTCTCATACTGGCAGCCGCCGATGCGAAAGGCATGCGTGGTGAGGCGCGCGCCGCAGTACTTTTCGAAAATCTTCAGGATCTCTTCCCGGTCGCGGAAGGTGTAGAACAACGGCGTCATCGCGCCGATATCGAGCGCGTGCGTGCCCAGCCAGAGCTGGTGACTGGCGATGCGGTTCAGTTCGGTCAGGATCACGCGAATGTATTTCGCGCGCGCCGGCGCCTCCACATTCATCAACTTCTCGACTGCTTCGCAGTACCCGAGCCCATTTGACACGGCGGCGCAATAGTCCATCCGATCGACGTAGGGATTAAACATGGTGTAGGTGCGGTTCTCGGCGATTTTTTCCACGCCGCGGTGCAGGTATCCGATGACGCACTCGGTGCCGAGAACTTTTTCGCCGTCGAGCTTCAGGATGACGCGCAGCACGCCGTGCGTCGCCGGATGCTGCGGTCCCATGTTGATGATGAGTTCGTTCGAATCGAGATACGGCTTCTCCGGAGTTTCGAGATCGAGGTTGGAAAGTGCGCGGTTGGAGACCTCGTTCGTGGGGTCGCTCATTGTCCGCTCTCGATTCCGAGGTTGATCTGCACCCATTCTTTGTCCTGTTGCAGAATGCCGTAATCTTTGCGCAGCGGGAAGCCTTTCCAGCCGTCGGGTAGAAGAATGCGCTTCAGGTCGGGATGTCCGTCGAACGTGATCCCGAACATGTCGTAGACTTCGCGCTCCAGCCAGTTGGCCGTGGGCCAAATGGAGACACTGGACGAGATCGAAGCGCCGTCGGCAATCTGCGTCTTCACCCGCACGCGCTCGTTGCGCGGAAATGAATAAAGGATCCATACGACGTCGAATTGCTTTTCGCGCTTCGGATAATGCACCGCGGTGATATCGACGCAGTAGTCAAATTGTTCTTCGTCGCGCAGCAGGCGCAGGATGTCGGGGATCAGCGAGCGGTCAACGGTAAGGTAGTTCTGTCCCAGATAAGTCTGCGCATCGAGGCCCGAGCCGTACTGGCTCCGGTATTTTTCAACCAGCGGCGAGGTCCACGGCACGGGGACGGGACCAGCGGGCTTGGCCGGAGCCGCAGACTTCGCAGGCGCAGCAGGCTTCGCAGGCGCGGCGGGAGCCGCTGCTGCGCGCTCTTCCGCCGCTGGCTTCTTCTCACCTTCCGGCGGCGGTGGTGGAGCAGGCGATTTGACTTCCTCGGCCATGCTTGGGTCTGTCGTTACAAAAGCCGCGCGAGTAGGAAACTTTCACTTCTAACATCTGGTTGCGGTCACCGTCAATGACCGTCGTCACAATGACCGTCATCACTTTCGCCGGTGCGCTAGTGCCGGGCTGCCTGAAAGCTTTCGACCAGGTCGCGAATGCGCAACGCGTCGGCTTTGCGATGGCCGTGACTGGTGATCGGATCGGTGCCTCCGGTGGACTCAATCAGAATGTCCGACCAAAGGATTCCCGTCGAAATCTTCACCGAAGCTACCTGGGAAATCGAAATGCTTTCCTCGTTGCTGCCGAACAGACGCCTCTTCACGCGGCTCACGCGCAGCGAGCTGACCACGATGCGCGTCGGGAACCACAGATTCCCCTTGGTCCAGCGGCTCGCAGTGAAGGTCTCATCGGAAGCAGCCGGATTTGGACTGGCCGAAGTTAGACCCATTCGAGCGCGCCCTTCTTCCAGATCCATACGTAGCCGACGATCAGGATGCCGAGGAAGACCAGCATCTCGATCAGCCCGAAGATGCCGAGGGCCTTGAACTTCACGGCCCAGGGAAACAGGAAAATCGTTTCCACGTCGAAGACCACGAACAATATGGCGATGATGTAAAAGCGGACGGTGTACCGTCCGCGCGCGCTGTCGTAGGGATCGATTCCACATTCATAAGGCATCAATTTCACGCGGTTGGGACTTTGCGTGCGGATGATTCTGGCGACCAGAAGCGTGACGGGAATAAGGATGCCGACGACGGCGAGGAAGAGGAAGATGGGAACGTAATTTTGCGGCATGAGCCCTCGAAGAAGTCGCGATAAGAGCGAAATTGAAATACTAACGCCGAAGTCTCCCGGCTTCAAGGACAAGTGAACATTGACGGCGTGATTAGGGACACAGACCGCGCTAGGCGTGGTCGAGAGTGACCTGATCTGGAAAAACCTGATCTGGAAAAACAAAGATCTCCCGGGCGAGATCGGAGTCGAGGGTTTCTTTGCGATAGCAGCGTTCCAGTAGGCTGCCCTTCCAAATCAGCAAGTCTGCATTGTGCTCGGCGAATTCTTCCCAGGTCTGGGCGCAGCCGCCGCGGGCCTGACGCTCGCGAATCGGGACCAGGTAGGCCCAGGTGATAGTTTCGTGGTAGAGCCGCGGTTTCCCTTGCGCGGCGGCGAAGCGCTTGAGAGCGGCGCAGAACCTGGCGACGGCTTCGAGAAAAGAATAGTGCGCGACATAGGCGAAGACGACGCGGACGTGATCGGCATGGTGGAAACCCGGGGGAACGTGGCCCTGTTCGAACTCCTCAATCAGATTGCGCCGGTCACGGGCCGAGCTCTGGCAGTCGCCATTCATTTTCGCTTCCCTGACGTGGCCTTTTTTCCTGCGGGCCTGCGCTTCAGCTCGGTGAGGCGATGGCTGGCGCTGGAGTCGAGATCGAGGGCGTAGAACTTTTTCAGGTCGGGAATGCGCTTAGTCGCAGAAGCACTCAATACAGCGGGCCGAGAATCTTCGCGGTTCTGGCACTGTCGGGGTGCGGCAAACCTCTAACTATTGCAGGCTTAGGTTCATCTCGCCGTGTTTATTGAAGCTGATCCGTAGCACGTTTTCCTGCCCGCTGGCAAACTCGCCCGCCACGGTGGCGGACTGGTCATAGGTCGCTCCATCAGAGGTCACCTGCGCCCGGAGACGATGTTTCCCGGGTGACACCTGCATGGCATGGAATTCATGGCCCTGGACATGGTGGAACACGACCAGATGTTTCTTGTCTGTTCCTCCCAACAGGTGCGTATAAGCCAGGCGATCATCCACCCAGATCGACAGATGGGCCTCCGCGAATTTGTGCTCCACCTCGATTTCCAACGTGGCTGGAGAAGTTATTGGAGGAGTTGCTGGAGAAGTTGCTGGAGAAACTGTTGGTGAGCTTGCGCGGGCCACTTTCGTAGGAGGCGGATAGGTTTGGCCCGCTGGCCCCGGCTTCGGGAGCTCTTTCGTGACTGGCGTCGGCACTGCGGTCACCGAAGCGACCGCGCTCGCGGCTGGCGCCATCGGCATCGCCGCCGTTTTGACCGGGGGGGCAACCTCCCCTGCGAGTGGCAGTCGCTCGGCGGCTCTCGGTCGCACTCCTTGGGGGCCAAACGAAATGACCCAGAGTCCAAAGACGAAAAGTCCGGCCAAAACCAAGACACCGGCAATAGACTTCTTCCGGATCTGCTCCAGCAACTTCGCCGCTGCACCGTCCCCCGGGAGCAGAGCGCGCGTACTCGACCGGGGTTTAGCGGCAACCCCCAGTTGGCCGAGAACTGACGATCGGCCTTCTTCCTTCGCCGTTTGGCCTGCGCTTCCGCCCGTGGGCGAACCTGGCTGCTTTGCCTTGCTCCACGGCTCTCGTCCTTCCTGCAGGTGCTGGATATCCAGCACCATCTCCGAGCCGCGTTGATAACGTTCGGCGGGATCTTTCGCCATAGCTCGCGCAATGATGTAATCGAGTCCCTGCGGCAACTCAGTATCGAGAACGGTCGCCGGTATCGGGTCGCGGTTGACCACCTTGAACGAGACCGTGATGGCACTGTTGCCTTGAAACGGCCCATAACCTGTCAGGACCGTGTATAGGACCACACCCAGGGAAAACAAGTCCGACCGCCCATCCACCGCTTCGCCATTCAATTGTTCGGGCGACATATAAGCGGGCGTGCCTAACGCACGTCCCGCCAGCGTGTGGTTGGCGAGGTTCAGTTTAGCGACTCCGAAGTCGGCAATCTTGGCATGGCCGTCCACGGTCAACAGGATATTCGCGGGCTTTAGATCGCGGTGAACCACGCCTTGACCGTGGGCGCAATCCAGCGCTTCCGCCAGTTCGAGAGTTAGTTGTAGCGCTGTCTCCAGCGGCAACTTATGGTCGTGCCGCGACAGCAGCTTGTCGAGCGACTGGCCCGCAACAAACTCCATTACGATGTAAGGAGCGCGCGTCTCTGGTTCCTCGCCCACATCGAAGATGGTTACGATTCCAGGATGCGACAGGCGGCCCGCAGCTTCCGCTTCCCGAAAGAAACGCTCGCGATACTCGCGTTCCTCTTCCGGCGGTTGGCCGGCCAACGAAATAGTCTTTACCGCGACGACTCGATTGATCTTGGGATCGCGCGCCTTGTAGACAACGCCCATGGCTCCCCGTCCCAACTCGGACAGGATCTCGTAGCGCCCAAAACGTTCGCTCTTGCGCTCATCCATAAGGTGTCATCTGCGATTTCAGGGTTTCAGGGTTTCAGATTCGGTGTGACCTCGTCAGCCCGCCGCCGCTTCCGTCTTGTCGCCCGACGCGGTAGTAACAAACACGCCGATTACGTTCTCGTTCAGCACATCCAGGATTTTCTTCGCTTGCTCGAGGGGGATTCCGTTCAGCAGTTCGAAGCCAACCTGGACGCCCCTAAGCGCGGAAATAGTGTCATGGTGGGGGCGAACGTCGACTACGATCGACCCACCCTGCCGTCCAATGCCAAAACAAACACCTGCTCTTTCGATCTTAGTTGTCGCCATGAGTTACACCTGATGTGAAGACATCACCTTCCTGCACCGCCTCTCCAGCGGTCGCGAGAGAAGGGGGGGCTGCGGCGTCTGTCGATATTGTCCACTGGCAGGCCGAATCGTTCCAAGTTACCAACGTGTTCGGTGCTGGGGGGCCGTCTGGGGAACGGGAGATGCGGGAAAAAGGCCCACAGTCCACGCCCTATCGAGAACAAACTTCAAGCTTCGGCGTTCCCCGCCGGGCGCCACCCTCGAACTTCTGCGTCAACAGTGGGAATTCCACGGTCGCGTCCCGCTTGGGACTCTCATTACCCGTCCCATCACCCGACCCCGTCCGCTGACACCCGCACGATCGCGTTCCCCATCAGCTTCAGCCCCACTCCCCAATTCTGACGCGCGCTGGCTCCGTCGTTTCCGTAGCCGCTCACATACAAGGTGCAGTAAAAACCTTCCCGGACGCCGCCCTCCTCCTCGAAGTAACAGCGCCGCACGCACACCTCCGCAGCCGATGGAGTCTCCGGCGTCCGCCGCAGCAACTCAACCAGCTTCCTGGCAAACTGTTCGTGAGCGGATAAAGATAGACGCGCATCAATCTTAGAAAACACCACGTCCACATAACTCGCGAACTTATGCGACGCATCGTAAACTTTTTCCTCCGCGCTCAGCTCCCTCGTCGCCCAGGCATCGCACTTCGCCGTCTCCACCATGATCCGCGCCGAGTTCACCGCCCGAAGAAATTCCCCCAGCTCGGGAAACTTTTCCGCCTCCTCGATCCACGCCATCAACTCCGGACGCCGCTTCAAGTCAAGATAAGCAAGCTTGCCCGCCGGATCCTTCCACGGAAAATCCAGCACCGGATCTTTCCGCCCCAGCTCGATCGAGAAGTCGGCATCCATCAGAACCTCATCTATTAGAACCTGCGCAGGAAGTTCACGATCTCATGCTCCGCCCAATAACCGTCGTCATAACGACCATCGCCGCCATTCCCCACTCCGGCGGGCGATCCAACAGGTGACCCGACAGGCGTTCCGATAAACGCGCAGTGCCCGCCATCCTCCGTCTCGACGAAGATGATGTTCGGGTTCGACGAAATCTTCCGCCGCGTCTCCGCCGTGATGCGAATGAACGGATCATTCGCCGCGTGCAAGAGCAACGCCGGCACCGCGATCCGCTCGACCACGTGCGCCGCCGAAGCGCGATCATAGTAATCGTCCACGCTCGTGAAGCCGCAGTAGTAAGCCGTCACCTTGTCATCAAACTCGCGCAGGCTTCGGATGCCGCGCAGACGGCTCACGTCGAAGTGGTCGGGAAAGAGCCGCGCCTTCTGAAGCATCCGCCGGCGAAGCGCCCACAAAAAATAGTTTTCGTAAATCCGGTTCGCCGGTTCGTGCAGCGCATCCGCTGACGTCGCCAGATCAATCGCCGGACAACACGCAGCGACAGCGCGAAACTGAGGCGGAGCTTGCGATCCCCACTCCCCCGCCAACTTCAGCACGATGTTGCCACCCATCGAGAAGCCGACCAATGCCAGGCGCGAAACGCCGTCGCGCGCGATGACCTCGCGCGCCACCGCCGCAACATCATTCGACAGCCCCGAGTGATAGAGCACCGGAGCGAGCGCGTCCGTGCCGCCACAGTTGCGCTGGTTGTAGCGGATTACATTCATCCCCGAGGCCAGCGCCTTCTCGGTGACGCCGAGCATGTACTGCGAGTCGCTCGACCCTTCGAGCCCGTGCACGACAATGACGGTCAGCGCGTGCGCTCGATCCGCCTGCCAGTGACAGTGACAAAGTACCTGGATGCCAGGCGCCACTTCGATCAACCGCTCGTCGGGCGCAGACAGATGGAAACGTCGCGGGATTAAAAAGCCGGCGACCGTTTGCACGTGTCCGCCGCGCAACCAGCGACGTGGCGTGAAAGGACGCGTCTGCTCGTGTGTTTGCGAAGTACCCACGCTTTGATTTTAAATAGTAGACAGCAATTTTCTTCGCGGAGTTTTCTTCATGCCCATCTTCGAGTACGTCTGCAAGGAATGTCAGCACGAGTTCGAGGCTATTGTCTTCGGCAAACAAAAAGCCGAGTGCCCGAAATGCCAGAGCAAGAAACTGGAGCCACAGCTCTCCGTGTTCGCCGTGCCGGCGAAGAGTGGAGCGACGACCCAGCCTTCGATGTCGGCGGGACCATGTGGGTCGTGCGGCGACGCTCGCGGGCCGGGGGCCTGCTCGCTGAAAGACCTCGACTAAGTCCTTTGTTTTCGATCAAGAATGTTTCACGTGAAACATAAGTGCGAGATATCAATTTCGACAGTAGCTCATAGCTATACGACGACGCCACATATTGCCACGACGCTTGAGGGCAGCGCCTGAAGGCGCGTTTCTGCCGATGCGCTCGCGGCATGCCTGAAGGCATGCCCTGATACGAATCACGCCCGCACACCGAATCGAAAATGCAACGTAACTTCGGGAACTGTTTGGCGGGTAACTGATGTGACGTTTCGCTTTGGGGCGTTCGTGGTTATGATCCGCTTGAATCGTTGGGACGAAATTCGGAGCGAAAATGGATCGGCGAAGAGAGCGCAGACTGAACCTGGAGTTGCCGGTGCGCATCTGGGGAGTGGACAAGATGGCGCGGCCTTTCGCGGAGCTTGTCCGGGTTCGGAACGTCAGCAACGGTGGGGCGCTTCTGATCGGCGTACGCTCGAAGGTCCAGACCGGAGAAGTGCTGGACGTGCAACACGGCGCGTCGCGGGCGCAGTTTCGCATTGTGTGGATGAGTCTTTCGGGAGAGGCCGGCATACAAGCTCTGGCATTTGAGCCGCCCATTTTGGGCATCGGCCTCCCCAAAGTTTTTGAGATGGTGGGGACCGGATAGGCCAAAGCCGAACGGCACTGATCGGTCAACTAACGTGGATTCACGTGGCCGGTTCCCACTTTTGTTTCTTCGGTAAGGAATCTGGCAAATACTTCGTTGGATAAGAGGCGTCCGCGAGCTGTGAGGCGCAGGATTGTGCCTTGCTGTTCGAGCAAGCCTTCGTGCAGGGATTGTCTTATTGCCGATTCCCATGCGGCGACAGTCTCCGGGCTGAACGTACAGAGCGAAGGCGAAGAACCCGCAGTTCTTGCCGACTTCTGACAAACTGCAGATCCCTCGCTTCGCTCGGGATGACAACCCATAAAACTCTTAGATCTGAACTCCGGGCTAAGTTCTGTGCGAAGCCGTTCTAGATCGATGCCGCGGTTTAGGCGCAGGCCGAGGAAGAAACTTTCTTCGATTGCTGCCTGCGCGGAAACCGGCGTTACCGTGTGCGGCGCGCTATTCATGTAGGCATCGAGCGAGTCTGGGGTTGCGAAGCGGACGGCCTGGTGACGGTCGGTCTCGATACCGTCAACGGCTATTGCGAATCCGGAGTTGCTGTGGCCACTGTCAGCTGCCGAGCTGCGCTCGGCTGGACAGCCGAGGGCGGCTGTCCCTACGCGGACGGGCGCGGACGCACGTCCCTCCACGACCTCCAGCATGGAGTGCGCATCGACGCCGAAGCCTAGGTAGGGCTGGCGCGTCCAATATTTCAAGTTATGGCGCGACTTGTTATTTTGTAACTGGGTTGCGGTGTGGGCAAAGTTTGAAATCTCGTACTGCGCTATACCGGCGGAGGCTAGCATCTGGCAGGCCTGCTGGTAGAAATCCGCGGTCGCGTCGCCATCGGGGACAAAGTGAGCGTGGTAGCGGGCGCCTCCGGCGATCAATTCCCTGCCCAGGCGAGAATCGTCGTCCACTTCCAGCATGTAAACGCTCACGTGTGGAGCGCCCGTCGCAATCGTCTCCGACACCGAAAAAGCCCAACTTTCCGAGGTCTGGTGCGGCAACCCGGCTATCAGGTCAATGTTAATGTTGCCGAGGCCGGCCTCCCGCAGGCGACGAATCTCTTCGAGAACGGTGGTGCGTTTGTGCAGCCGTCCCACGGACTGCGCTTCCCGATCGACGAAGGACTGCACGCCCAGGCTCACCCGGTTCACGCCGCATTGCAGCAAGGTTTCGATGAGAGCGGGCGTAAGCGTGCCCGGAGCGCATTCGACGGTGATCTCGGCCTCGGGCGTAACCGCGAATTGACCGCGCAAGGCAGCGAAGATGCGCAGCAACTGCGGGGCATCGAGGATCGACGGCGTACCTCCGCCGAAGTAGATGGAGTCGGCGGTGTCATCGTATGTACATCCGAGCGCAGAACCGAGCGCACATCCCAGCTCCGACGCGAGCTGGCGCGAGTTGGCGATATCTTCCAGCAGGCGGGCAACGTAATTTTCGTAAACAGACTTCGAGAACACGTCAGAGGCGAAGTTGCAGTAGCTGCACTTGGTCCGGCAGAAGGGGACTGAGATGTAGAGGCCGAGGGGCATGCTGTTGTTATTCTATGGGACGCTTACTGCCGCGCCCTCGCGGAAAGCGAGACGGCGGCTACAGATCCACGGAATCCCCAATGTCTGCTGGAACGCCCCCGCAAGCAGAGCTTGGACAGGCCACCCTCGAGAGTAAGCAGGAAAAGGTTACTGTGACGTCTCCGTGCTCAGCAACTTTGGCCCCTGCTTGATCTGAAAGCGTCCATCAACGGTCTCCCAGATCCAACCGGAATAGCCGTATCCCCCGACCGGCTTGGTGATGAATGCCCCGCCCCACGACTCCGCACGCCCCTGGTTATACGCGACCGTACCGAACTTCCCAAAGGCGTACGCGGGCACCGGATGGCAGTAATCGCAACCCAAAAGCTCCTTCGCCACCCCGGCCGCCTCGCTGCCGCCGTACACCGCCGCACGTAATCCGTACTTGTGGTTCTTGGCGCGTGCCAGCGCCTCGCCGGCGGTCTCGAAGCAGGACGTGAAGGCCACCGGTGCGAAGACCTCCTCGCGCATGCCCAGCATGTTATCGGCGCAGTCCTTCACCACGGTGGGATAGACCAGGTTGCCTTCGATGCGGCCGCCCACCAGCACGTTGGCGCCCTTCTCCAGGACATCGGCCATTTGCTTTTGGAGACGCTGCACCGCTACCGTGCTCGCCACCGGCCCGATGTCGGTCTTCCTGTCCGCCGGATCGCCCACTACCAGGCGCCGCACCCGTTCAACAAACCGCTCCAGGAACTCCTGATAGATGCTGGCTTGGATGAAGATCCGCTTGGGCGCGGTGCACGTCTGGCCCGAGTACATGAACTTCGATGCCATCAGGTCGTCAAGCGCCAAGTCCAGGTCGGCATCGGCGAATACGATGAATGGGTCCTGCCCCGGCCCCTCAAATACCAGCTTCTTGCCCGCCACGCGAAATGCTTCTTCGTAGGGCAGGATGTTCTCGTCGAATCCGAATGCTACCGCCGCAGTCACTTCGGAATCTGTGAGCGAGTCCTCAAGCAAGCTCTTGCCGGTCCCGCCATAGAACGCGACTGCATCGCCGAAGATCGGCCGGTAAAGGTCTTTCGTCAACGCCATGATGCGCCGCCCCTTCGACGAAAACTTCACTTTCAGCCGGTTGCCGACGATATAGATCGAGGTGATCGCAGTATTGAGCCATGCGCTGCCGTTGTACGACAGCATCAGATTGACACGCGCCCTGGGACGCAGGGGCAAGCGGTCTCGCAAAAATACCGCATCCGCATACATTCTGAGCCGATCGATGGTGGTATCCACCTCGCGCGTGCTGTCCTTGACCGTAAATTGCAGGTCGCGGACGGCGCAATCGACCACTTCGTCATGGTGCTTTTCGAGCGCACGGGCAAGCGCCAGCACACGCTCATAGCGCTCCTCGAATGACATAAGCCGGAATCTCCTTCTTGACCTCGAAAACGGCACCATAGTACACCTGTTTCGCCTCCTCGCGACGCTAGTGGCCTGTCGCAGAGTGACCATTACTAGAGCGTTAGCATCAAAGCTGTCATGGCCAGTGGCAGCGAAATCTTGCTCACCCAGCAACAGCATTCTGATCTAAGCAGCATCGCCCAGTCTCGCTCCCTGCCCGCCGGATACGTGTTTCGCGCCAAGCTGATTCTGATGCTGGGCGAAGGCGCGTCCTTTAGCGCGATCAAGCGACAACTCCAAACCACGGCCCCCACCATCATTCGCTGGAAGCAGCGCTTCCGGCAATCCGGAATCGAAGGACTGGACACTTATCATCCCGGCCAAAAACCGAGGGTGCTGACTCCCGCTCTGCGCGCCCGCATCCTGTCCGCCACGCGGAGAAAGCCCAGCGACGGGTCTACGCATTGGAGTTGCCGCAAACTGGCCTCCGCGCTGGGCGTCAGCAAAGACGCCGTGCATCGGGTTTGGCAAGAAGCGGGCCTGAAGCCGCACCGCCTCGAACGCTACATGACCAGCGACGATCCCGAGTTCGAAGCCAAAGCCGCCGACATCCTCGGCCTGTATCTACGCCCGCCGCAGCACGCCGCCGTGTTCTGCGTCGATGAGAAGACCGCCATTCAAGCCTTGGATCGGCTCGATCCCGTCCTACCGCTCTCGCCGGGACGCGCCGAACGCCACGGCTTCGAGTACTACCGGCACGGCACGCTCTCCTTGTATGCGGCACTCAATACCGCCACTGGCCGCGTCCACGGCAAGACCGCCGCCCGCCACACCAGCCGCGAGTTCGTCGCCTTTCTCCAAGAAGTGGTCGCCCTGTGCCCGCCTCGGCAACAGATTCACATCATCCTCGACAATCTCTCCGCGCACAAAACTCAGGCGGTCCGCGAGTTCCTCCAACAACATCCGCGAGTCCGGTTTCACTTCACGCCCACGTACTCGTCCTGGCTCAACCAGGTCGAGATCTGGTTCGCCAAGATCGAACGCGAGGTCATCGCCCGCGGCATCTTCACCTCGGTTTCCGACTTAGCTCGCAAACTCCGCCGCTACATCAACGCCTACTCCGCCAATGCTCGGCCGATCCAGTGGAAATACTCCGACCCCACCCGCCGCATCCGCAGTAACGAACTCACTGCGACAGGCCACTAGGAAACGATTCATTCGATGAGACGTACGTGGGGCGTGTACCGCGACAGTGGCTTAGAATAGAGCGAAGAGCCCGGCACAGAAGGGCTCGGCAAATCAGACTTGCGCGGTGGCGAGAACAAACATGAGCGACGACTCGATTGATCTTTTATGTCCGCACTGTGGTCAGACGTTTTCCGCCTTCCTCCACCAAATGGCCGACAAGAATGCCCAAGTCGTATGCCCGAGTTGCGGCAAAGCCCATGATGGCAAGTCTCCGAGCGCTGCCAAGCCCGGTGCGGTGGGGGGGGCCGTCAAGAAGACTATTTAGATCGACCCAACCTTTTCCATCCCGCGCGCCGGTTCCGTCATCTTATTTGGAGTAATGTTTGTTGGGATAATCTCTATTAGGGAGATCTTTAGCTAGGATCCCATCCCGGATCTTGTTTTCTTGCGCCACCGATGGCCTCCAATCAGGAAGAAGAAGTATTAGGGAAAGCGTACGACGGCCGGCTGATGCGGCGGCTGCTAACGTATCTGCGTCCGTACAAGTGGCACGTGGTGGTGGCCCTGGCGGCGATCATCCTGAAGTCGGGGGCGGACGTGCTGGGGCCGTTCCTCACCAAGATCGCCATCGATAAATACCTAGCGAAGTCGCCGAACTCCCATTCCTGGATTGGCGACCGGCTGAGTGACGCTCCGCTGACTGGCATCGCGCAGATTGGCGGGCTTTACGTCGGGATTCTCGTCTTCACTTTCGCGCTTGAGTTCGTCCAGACTTACCTGATGCAGTGGACTGGGCAGAAGGTGATGTTCGATCTGCGGAGGCAGATTTTCCGGCACTTACAGCACATGCACGTCGGGTTTTTCGACAAGAACCCGGTGGGCCGGCTGGTGACGCGCGTGACCACCGACGTCGATGCGCTGAATGAAATGTTCACGGCGGGCGTGGTTTCGATTTTTGAGGACGTGTTCGTGCTTGCCGGCATTATCTTCATCATGATGAAGATGAACTGGAAGCTGGCGCTGATCACCTTCGCCGTGCTTCCGCTGATCGTGTACGCGACCATGATTTTCCGCGACAAGGTGCGCGATTCCTACCGGCGCATCCGCACGGCGATCGCCCGGATCAATTCTTTTTTGCAGGAAGCGGTCTCGGGGATGCTGGTGTTGCAGCTTTTCAATCGCGAGAAACGCGCCTTTAACAAATTTTCCGACATCAACGCCTCGCACATGGAGGCGTTTAAAGACGCCATCATGGCATACGCGGTGTATTACCCGGTGGTCGAAATACTGTCGGCGATTGCCATTGCCAGCATCATCTGGTGGGGCGGGAATGATGTGATCCGGGGCATCGCGTCGATTGGCGTGCTGGTCGCGTTTATGCAGTACGCGCAGCGGTTCTTCCGTCCGATTCAGGACTTGAGCGAGAAGTACAACATTTTGCAGTCGGCGATGGCGGCGGGCGAGCGCGTGTTCAAACTGCTGGATACGAAAATCGAAGTGACCTCGCCGGCGATCGCGAAACAACCGCAGGGGCCGGGGCGGATTGAATTTGATCATGTGTGGTTCGCGTACGGAAATAAGGTCGCAGCAGAAAAGCCTGCCGACTCTTCGAGTCGGCTTGGACCCTTCGACTTCGCTCAGGGCAGGCTCGCGGAGGCGCCCGTCCCCACACAAGCAAATGAGCCTGACTGGGTTTTGCGCGACGTTAACTTTGTGCTCGAACCGGGCGAGACCATCGCCGTCGTCGGCCACACCGGGGCGGGCAAAACTACGCTGATCTCGCTGCTGATGCGCTTCTACGAGGTGCAGCGGGGAGCGGTTCGCATCGACGGCGTGGATATCAAGGAGATGAATCTCGACGAACTGCGCAGCCGCTTCGGCGTCGTCTTGCAGGATCCGTTTCTATTCAGCGGCACGGTTGCGGGCAACATCCGGCTGGGGACGGCGCGCATTCAAGACGCAGATGTGGAGCAGGCGGCGGAGGACGTCAACCTCGCCGACTTCATCCGGAGCTTACCGGGAGGATTCAAGGAGGAAGTGCGCGAACGCGGCTCGACGCTCTCGACCGGACAGAAGCAGTTGATTTCGTTCGCGCGCGCGCTGGCACACAGTCCGAAGATTCTGATTCTCGATGAGGCGACTTCGAGCGTGGATACGGAGACCGAGTTCCGGGTGCGCGACGCGCTCAACCGCATGGTGGAAGGGCGAACGGCGCTGATCATCGCGCACCGGCTTTCGACCATCCAGCGCGCCGACAAGATCATCGTGATGCACAAAGGCCAGGTCCGCGAGACGGGATCGCACCAGCAACTGCTGGCCCAGCGCGGGATTTATTACAAGCTTTATCAGCTGCAGTATAAGGATCAGGAGATGCCGGCGGGGGTTCCCTCGGTCACGGCGAACGCCGACGACTGAACACGGCTCCATCGACCCCGTTACAATGTGTTCCGTGCAAGTTCTCATCTCCGCCGGCGAAGCTTCCGGCGAAATGTATGGCGCGCAGCTGATTGAAGCGCTGCGGCGGCGGGCGGCGGAGTTTGGCTCCGCTGGACCCTTCGACTTCGCTCAGGGCAGGCTCACGGGGGCGTCCGTCGCTACGCAAGCCGCGCAGCTTGAATTTTTCGGCGCGGGCGGGGAGCGCATGCGGGCGGCGGGATGCGAGATCGTTGTCGACGCGAAAGACCTTGCGGTGGTCGGCATCACTGAAGTTCTTAGCCATCTGCCGAAGATTCTTGGGCTCTATCGGAAATTGATTCGGTCGGCGGATGAGAAGCGCCCCGCGCTCGCGGTCGTCATCGACGCACCGGCCTTCAACTGGCGCGTGGCGCGGCAGATGCGCAAACGCGGCATTCCGGTCGTTTACTACGTCTGCCCGCAGCTCTGGGCTTGGCGCCAGGGACGCGTGAAGTTGCTGCGCACGTACGTCAACAAAGCGCTGGTGATTTTTCCCTTCGAAGAAAAGTTCTATCGCGATCGCGGTGTGGACGCTACATTTGTCGGCCATCCGCTGGCCGATCTGCCCGCGCCTGCCACTACTCGCCAAGCTTATGCGGCCGAGAACCGGATCGACGCCGCGAAAACCTGGATCACGCTGATGCCGGGCAGCCGCCGGAAAGAAGTGCGCATGAACCTGCCGACGATCCTTGAGGCGGCGGATCGATTGGGCAGCGGTTACGAATTCCTGCTGCCGGTGGCGCGCACGCTCGACGCGGCGTTTCTCAGGCAATTGATGGAGACGGGTCCGATGGAGACGCGGCAAGCCGCGTCTCTACACCGAAGACGCAACATTCACTTGGTTCCGGAAGCGCTCCCCGCGCTCTACCACTCGCGCGCGGGGATAGTTGCCAGCGGCACGGCTACGGTTGAAGCCGCCATCATGGGCACTCCGTTTGTCATGGTGTACCGCGTATCTCGACTGACCTACGCGCTGGGCAAGCCGCGGGTGAAGGTTCCTTACTTTGCGATGGTCAACCTGATTGCGGAGGAGGAGGTCGTCCCAGAACTGGTGCAGCACAAATTCACGGTGGAAAACATCGTCACGGAGATGAACAAGATCATCCCTGACGGCGAGCTGCGGTCGCGCATGATGCGCCGATTGGCGGCGGTGAAGGCAAGACTGAAGCAGGGGAGCGGCGCCGGCGCACATCCTTCGGAAACGGCGGCGGAGATCATACTGAAAATGATCAGGTGGAAATGATCGGGTAAGTTCTCGCCAAACAAATTTCGCTAACCCTTGTCGGCACAGCATCTTTTGCGGGAAAATTAACATCTTAGAAATTGTAGCCTTGCCAGGAGACTCTACTTGAAGCTCTGCCACTCTCGACCAGCGCGCCGGGCGCTCTGTCTGTCTGTTGTCTTTTTTCTTGGCTTGTTTCTTACCTTGGTCGCGAACCGGCCGGCGCTGGCGGCCGAGAAGACGCGCCTGCGCGCGGACGACTACCAGATCGACGTCGAACTCCTGCCGCAGACTCACAAGCTCACCGCTCATGCCACGGTCAAGGTCACGGCGCTCGAAGACCTCAACGTGGCCGTGTTTCAGTTGAACAACGCGCTGCGCATTACGAAGCTCACGGACGCAAACAACAAGCCACTCACTCCGGAGCGCAACACGCAGGATTCGACCGTGCGCCTCGCGCTCAACAGCGGCATCGCAAAAAATGCCAGCAGCACCTTCACCTTCGAATACGAAGGCACGCTGGAAAGCGCCGACGACAGCCCGGTTCAGGGGTTGAAGCTCGCCTACGTCGGCCCGGATATCAGCTACCTGCTTTACTCGGGACTGTGGTTTCCGGTCGCGGGATACGGCGTCAATCGCTTTACTTCGACGATCAACGTTACCGTCCCGTCGCACATGGTGGTGATCGGCAGCGGGAAGGAACCGTCCGCGGCGGCGACTGCGGCGGCTGCAGCGAAAAAGACCGCAACCGCGCTTGCCAACTCCAAGACCTTCACCTTCACGTGGGACAAGCCGAGTTTTCCGGGCACGATCATTGCCGGCACGTTCCAGGAATTCAAGAGCGACGAAGCGGGCGTCGACCTGCACGTGTTTTTCAAGCCCAATAAACAGGACTTGGGCGCGGAGTACGCATCGACGGCGATCAAGGCGTTCACTTACTTCGTCACCCAGTATGGAGTCGCACCCTCGACGCGGTTAAAAGTCGTGGAACTCCCGGATGACACCGTGCCCTCGGCGTGGGCGCCTGAAATCGCGGCGCTTTCGAGCCGCGCGATCACGGAGAAGACCAACTACCGGCTGCTGGCCAATACGATTGCTCATCAGTGGTGGGGCGTCTCGGTGAGTCCGGCATCGAAAAACGACTGGTGGATCAGCGACGGCTTCTCGCGCTACTCCGAAGCTCGCTACGTAGAGAGCGCGGCGGGCGCAGCGGGGCTCGAAGAAATGGTGAAGGACATGTCGGTGGGGGCGCTCGCCTATGACAGCGTGCCGCTTTCGAGCGCTGAAAAGCTGGACTATTTTTCTCCTGAATTTCAGTCTCTGGTGACCGACAAGGGAGCGATGATCCTGCACATGCTGCGCTGGGTTGTTGGCGAGAAGAAGTATCTGGAGCTCATGCGCGAGTTCGCCACCAAGTATGCGGGCAAGTCCGCCAGCACCGACGATTTCCGCGAGCTCAGCGAGTATGTGTTTGGCGAAAAACTCACCTGGTTCTACTCGCAGTGGATGGATTCCACTAGCGCCCCCGAGTTTAAGGCCAAGTACACGTTCTACCGGATGGGCAACAACAAAGGCTTCCGGATTGTCGGCGCGATCACGCAGGATCTGGATCTTTTCCGCATGCCGGTAAATTTGCGAATCGATACCGACGGAAGAACGGAAGAAAAACGCATTGACGTGGTGGGCACCGATTCCCCGTTCTCGGTCGAAACCTTCGGACGCCCGCGACGGATCACGATCGATCCCGAAAACCGCGTGCTGACCAACTCCAAGGACATCAAGCTGCGTTCCTCCATCGTGCGCGGACAGGGTCTGATCCAGCAGGGCGATCTGGCGGGAGCTCTGAGCGAGTTCAACAAAGCGCTCGAAGTCAACAAGAACAGTTCGCTGGCCCACTACCGGATCGCCGAGGTGTTTTTCCTGCAGAAGAATTATCAGGCGTCGGCGAACGCCTACCGCGGATCGCTGAATGGCGACGGTGAGCCGCGATGGACCGAGGTTTGGAGCCACTTGCAACTGGGCAAGATTTTCGATGTAACCGGACAGCGCGAACGCGCCGTCAATGAATACCGCCAGGCCATCCAGACCAACGACAATACCCAGGGCGCGCTCGAGGAATGCCGCCGATACATGCAAAAACCTTACGAGCGGGAAAAAGGAAGCTAAGCGGGAAAAGGAGGCCCGTACCACCAGGCGAATAGCGGTACGGGCCAGGAGGGAACCATTCAAACTATAGAACAGATTTCATATAATGTCAAGTAAGTCTATGGACTTTATTTTGGGCGCGCAGCCAAGATAATCGCGCACCGCAAAACGCCCGCATCTTCTTGGAAACAGGCTCGTTGTTGACGACCACACCGGCGGCGATCAGGCTTTGACCCCGTCAAATCCCTTGCGCCGCTGCTCGCTGTAACGGTGCAAAGCATCCTCGATGATGGGATACGCCTCGTTTGCCGGCTGGATCTCATCCACCTCGACCGACTTGCCCTCCAGCTGTTTGTAGTCCTGAAAAAAGCGGCGCAGCATGATCAGCCGGTGCGGCGGCATTTCCGCCGCTTCGCGGTAGGCATTGAACTCCGGGTCTTCGGTGGCGATGGCGATGATCTTGTGATCTTTCTTCCCCGAGTCGATCATGGTCATGAGACCGATCGCGCGCGCGTGGATAATGGTCAGCGGAACCACGGTTTCCTGGCACAGCACCAGCACATCGAGCGGGTCGTCGTCCTCGGCCAGGGTTTGCGGAATGAAGCCATAGTTTGCGGGATAATAAACCGCCGAGTACAAGATGCGGTCGAGCTTGATCAGGCCGCTGGTCTTGTCCAGTTCGTATTTCACGCTGGAGCCGAAGGGAATCTCGATGACGGTGTTGAACTCCTGCGGAAGCTTGCTGCCGGGAGTTACATCGTGCCAAGGATGGATCATGGAATCAGGCCTGCCTTATGTATGCTCGACTATGCCGCTGAAAGGATTGTAAATGCAGTACGACCAGTGAGGGCTCGGGCGGACGGCCCGTAGGGCAACAGTGTTAAGTTTGAATCGCGGAGAACGTTGATGCGCATCGCGATCATATCGGACATCCACGGCAACCGAACCGCGTTTGAGGCAGTCCTGGCGGATCTGCGGCAGACCTCTCCCGACTTGATTCTCCACGGCGGCGACCTGGTTGCCTCAGGAGCAAGTCCGGCGGAGATTGTAGATCGTATTCGCGATCTCGGCTGGCAAGGCGTGGTTGGCAATACGGATGAAATGCTGTTTAGGCCCGAGTCGCTGACGGAGTTTGCGCAGCAGGCGCCCAAGCTGCAACCCCTTGTAGCAGCGTTCCAGGAGATGGCTGTGGCGACCCGTGAAGCGCTCGGAGAAGAGAGGCTTGGCTGGCTGCGCGGCCTTCCACGCATTCAGATTCATGATCCGATGGTGCTCGTGCATGCCAGTCCCGAAAGTCTCTGGCGCGCACCTTTGCTCCCGGCGAGCGATGCCGAGTTGGAGTCGGTCTACGGTCCGCTTGGCCAGCCGATCGCCGTCTATGCGCATATCCACCGCTCCTACATTCGGAGCGTTTCTGGAATGAAAGTCTCGGGAATGATCACTCCAGGAATGACCGTCGCCAACACCGGCAGCGTTAGTTTGTCGTACGACGGCGATCGTCGCGCTGCCTACCTCTTGCTCGAGGATTCCGAGCCAGTAATCCGGCGCGTGGAGTATGACGTGGACAAGGAGATCAAGATTCTCTCTGCGTGCGGCCTTCCCTATGCCGATTGGGTTGCGAAGATCCTCGAGAGCGCCAGCCCCCAGATGCCTTGACCCGCACACAAGCAGCGCGTACAGTTTTTACACAGGGGTGAGGTTTTTCATGTCGAACGAAGCCAGCAAGTATTTGAAATTTGGTTCCGTCACCGTGTTGATTCTCGTCTCGCTCGGCTATCTTGCCTACACCGGCGTGCAGGACAGCAAGAGCTACTACGTCACCATCAAAGAATTGAACGGCATGGGGAACGAGGCTTACGCCAAGCGTCTGCGTGTGGCCGGAAACGTGGTGCCGGGCTCGATCAAGCGCTCCGGAACCCGCGTGGACTTCATGTTGAAGGAAAACGATCTGACGCTCCCGGTTTCGTACACCGGAACCGAAGCTCCGCCCGACACTTTCAAGGACGACTCGCAAGCCTTGGCCGACGGCAGTTTCGGACGCGACGGCGTCTTCCACGCCAAGCAACTGCAGGCCAAGTGCGCGTCGAAGTACGCGCCGCAACCCGGTCAACCAGGAGCCACTCCGGCAACCGAGCCGGGCAAGAGCATGTCGCAGAACCAGAATTCGGGTACTGGCGGGATGGCGAATTAACTAAGCAGCCTGTGGTAAAACTTGAATTGCGAGATCCAGCGCCTGAAGGCGGATTCATTCCAAAGTGTTCCGGCACGCCTGAAGGCGTGCCCTGATACGAATCTCACTTACATCACAGGCTCTTAACCCTTTGACCGAAACCGCGCCCGTCCCCGTCAACGTCATCACTGTCTCGAACCTGATCAAACAGTTTGGCCGTTTTGCGGCTCTGCGCGGCGTCACCGCGGAATTTTCCGGCGGGAAACTCTATGCCATTCTTGGCGACAACGGCGCCGGCAAAACTACTCTGCTGCGCACTCTGGCAGGACTCAACCAGCCGTCGAGCGGCGAGGTCGCGATCCTCGGCGCCAGCAAGTTTCACGACATCTGCCAGCAGGTGGGCTACATGGCGCATCCTTCTCTGCTCTATGACGAGATGAGCGGGATGGAGAACCTGGAATACTTTGCCCGGCTGTACGGAATCACCGGCAGCACGCGCTGCGCGGAGGTCATCCGCTCGGTCGGTCTTGATCCCGATCTCGACCGCCCCGTCGGCCAGTATTCGCAAGGCATGCGCCAGCGGATGTCTTTGGCGCGCGCGCTTCTGAACGATCCTAAAATACTGCTGCTCGATGAGCCCTTCTCGAATGTGGATACTCATTCCGCCACGGAAATGGTCCGTCTGCTGGCTCGTACCCGCGATCGGGGCAAAACGATCTTCATCGTCACTCATCAGGCCTCGTTGCTCGAGCACGCAGCCGACGAGTTCGTCTGGATGGAATTCGGCAAGATTGTCGGGCGCACGCGGGAACTCAAACGGCCGGCGAGTTCAGGGGAGACTGCACGATGAGCGCGCCCACCGGCATCACTCGCGTCACGCTGCTCAAAGACCTCCGGCTGGAGTGGAGGTCGAAGGACGCCATCAACTCCATGCTGTTTTTTTCTCTGCTGGTGGTGGTCGTGTTCAGTTTTTCGTTCGATCCGAGCGCCGAAGAATCGCGCCAGATCGCCGGCGGGCTGATCTGGGTGGCGTTCCTGTTCGCGGCGGTGGTGGCGCTCAACCAAACCTGGGCGCGCGAGATTCGCAACCAGGTGCTCGACGCCTACCGGGTATCGCCCGCACCTGCGAACTCGCTGTTCATAGCCAAGACACTGGGCAATTTTATTTTCGTCATCGTGCTGGAAGCGCTCATGACTCCGCTGTTCATCGTGTTTTACCGCCTGCGGGCGCTGGGCCCGGCTTGGCAACTGCTGCTGGTTGCGGTGCTCGGGACCTGGGCCCTGGTCGTGAACGGAACTTTCTTCGCAGCCATGTCCCTGCGGACGCGCAGCCGCGAGATCATGCTACCGCTGCTGCTGTTCCCGATCTCGATTCCGGCTATCCTCGCCATGGTGCAATCCACCACCGCTATACTCAACGGCGAAGGCGCGCGCTTCTGGATCGTGTTGCTTGTGACCTACGATCTGGTGTTTACTACGGTGTGCCTGCTCTTGTTTGAAACCGTCTTGAACGCAGAGTGAGGCATTGAATCATTGACTTGGACGTCTCGACGGCTTAATGACTCAATGATTCAATGTCTCAGTGATGCAGTGAGCACAATGAAAAAGGCCTTTCCCATCCTCGGTGTCGTGACCGCGATCCTGCTGAGCTACGCCTTATACATGGCGCTGGTGTGGGCTCCCACCGAAAAGACCATGGGCAACGTGCAGCGGATTTTCTACTACCACGTGCCTTCGGCCTGGACTGCGTTCATCCTCTTCTTCGTCAATTTCGCAGCTTCGGTTGTCTATCTGATCAAGCGCCGGCCTGCTGCCGATATCGTCGCTTTGGTCAGCGCTGAAGTCGGCGTCGTTTTCTGCACCGTTGTGCTGGTCACGGGCCCGATCTGGGCGCGTCCGGTCTGGGGCATCTGGTGGACGTGGGACATGCGGTTGACCTCGACCCTGGTTTTGTGGCTCATCTACGTGAGCTATCTTTTCCTGCGCCGCTTCTCCTCCAGCGGACAGACGCCCTTACTGGCGGCCGCCCTTGCGGTTCTGGGCGCGCTGTGCGTGCCGTTCGTTTACTTCTCGATCTGGTTCTTCCGCACCCAGCATCCGCAGCCGGTCATGGGCGGAGGCGGGTCCATCGATCCGCGCATGTTGCACGTGCTGCTCATCAACTGGCTGGCCTTTTCTTGCTTTGCTTTTCTGGTTTGCTGGTCGCGCTATCGCTTGGAAAATCTGCAGCGCGACGTCGACCAGGCCCATGCCCTGGAATCGCTGCTCGACCCCCGTGGGAGTGTGCGATGAGCGGAAACGGATACCTTTTTGCGGCCTACGCCGTCACCTGGATCATCCACATCGCCTATTTGGGGACGATCGTCCGTCGCTACGCGCGCCTGCAGCGGGAGATCGAAGCCCTGAAGAAAAAATAAATCCGTGGAGACGCGGCTTGCCGCGTGTTGTCCGGCAACCATTTGGCCCTCTTTTGGCTTCTCACTATAGCGGCCCATGCTGTCTGCCCGGCTTGACAGCGTATCTGTTGGATGTAAAAGTATTTGTTTGGTTTAACCCCAGTTCTGGTGACAGGTACGCATCCGCTTCCTAAGGGCGTCGAGCGGCAGCGGTGTTTGTGTGCCATTCTTGTTCTCACCCCACGAAATTGGGAAATCGGAGGAGCTTCGTGAATCGGAATTACCCTGTGTCGGTAGGAGGTTCGGTGAGACGTTCGGTAACAGGAAAAAGGTCAGGAAAAAGGACAGGAACCGGGATGAAGGTTGCGTTTCTGGCGGCGGCAGTGCTAGCCACCGCCGGCGTCGTATTTTATTTTGGAACCGCGGTGCATGCCGCCAAAGCCAGCGGGCCAGAGCCTAACGGCCATAAAGCGCTTGCATCGAAGTCCGTGTCGCTGCCGATGTTCTTCGAGCCGAATCAGGGCCAGACCGCTCCTCAGGTCAAGTTCCTCGCGCGCGGCGCCGGCTACGGTCTGTTCCTGACCGCCGACGATGCGGTGCTGGAACTGCAGCCGTCAGCCGTCAGCACTCAGCATTCAGCACTCAGCTCTCAGCGCGCATCCAGTTCGGTGATTCGCATGCGGCTGGACGGAGCCAGCTCTTCGGCCCGCGTTTCCGGCGCTTCGCCTCTGCCGGGGAAGAGCAACTACTTTATTGGCAACGATCCTTCCAAGTGGCGGAGCGACATTCCGCAGTTTGCCCGCGTGCTGTATCAGGCGGTTTATCCCGGCGTCGACTTGGTTTACTACGGCGATCAGGGACAGCTCGAATACGACTTCCGCGTCGCTCCAGCCGCGGACCCGAACCAGATCGCGCTGAGCTTCCAAGGTGCTTCCGCGCACATTGTTTCGGGCGATTCCGGCGATTCCGGCGACCTCATCCTCTCCACCGCCAACGGAGACGTCCGCTTCCACGCGCCTCACGTCTATCAGCCCGCCGCGCTGCAGTCCGGAAATGCCGAGAAAACGATTGCGGGAGGTTTCCGCCAGCTCGCCGGCAACAAAATCGGCTTCACCATCGGAGACTACGACCACAGCCGCGAACTCGTCATCGACCCGGTCCTGAGTTATTCGACCTACCTCGGCGGCGGCGGCGAGAGTCTGGTGAAAATCGCGGTCGATGCCGCCGACAATATATATCTCGCGGGCTCGACCACCTCGGCGTACTTTTTCCCTATCCCGACCAATAACGACAACCCGTCCCCGCCGTTGCAGACGAAGCTTAACGGCGCGCAGAACCTATTTATTGCCAAGATCAATCCGTCGCCGCAATTGGGCTACCCACAGCTCCTGTATGCCACCTACTTGGGCGGTTCGGGGACCGACAGCCTGGCGGGCATCGCGGTTGATTCGAGCTTCAATATCTACGTTGCCGGTACGACCACTTCTCCCGACTTTCCTACCACCAGTAGCGCACTCCAGCCAGGCCCCGTGACCGGGACCCACGGATTCCTCAGTGCCCTCACCCTGAGCCCCAACGCCGTTTACGGCCTCGGCTATTCCACCTATCTCGCCGGCAATGGCGTCGATACGGTCACCGGACTCGTGATCGACAGCAATCAGAACGCCTACGTCACCGGCGTCACCACTTCCAGCAACCTCGCTACCACGCTCTACCCCTTCCCCGCCAGCCCGAACGGCTACCAGACGGTGTCGAACTCTCCCGGCAACCTCCAGTTCTTCGCCAGCAAGATCAATACAACCTACAGCGGTTACCAGAGCATGAGCTACTCCACCTATTTCGGTGGCGGATATCCGGCTACCGCAATTGCGATTGGCGGCGGCATTGCCGTGGATCCTCCCCCGAACACTTCTCCCAGCATGTACATCACCGGCACCACCACCATGCTTCCCGTGACCGGACCGAACAACGAGGCGCCGTTTCCGCTCCTCGATGCGCAGCAGTCCTGCCTCAACGAAGCCAGTAACCACGCCACCTGTAACTCGAACAATCCGACGACCACTCCGGACGCATTCGTCGCCAAGATCAACCCCAACCAGCAAACGGGGGGGGTTGGCGCCTCTTCTTTGGTCTACTCCACCTATTTAGGCGCCGAGGGCGACGATTACGGCAACGCCATCGCCGTGGACACTTCCGGCAACGCCTACGTCATCGGCTCGACCAACTCGCAACTCTGGGTTAGCCCCGGCACTGGCTTTCAGACCGCTTATAACGGAACCCTTGGCACGGGCAACACCAACGCCTTCATCGCCAAGATCGGCAACCCATCCGGGTCCGAGTCGTGGTATCCGCTGACCTACTTCACTTATTTGGGCGGCTCCGGCCCCGACGTCGGCCAGGCCATCCAAGTGGATGCGGTGCAGGCAGCCCACGTGGTGGGCACAACCTACTCCCCGACGGGCAGCTTCCCCACAACCGTCGGTACCTATCAGTCGCAGTACGGCGGTTCGGGAGACGCTTTCGTCGCCTCGATTTCGACCACGTTGTCGGGACAGGGCGCTGGCGATTTCTCAACCTATTTGGGTGGCGGCCAGTTGGACCAGGGCACTGGAGTGGCAATCGACATCTTCGGCGCCACTTACGCGGCCGGCAGCACCCAATCCTCACAATCCTCAACCCCGCCCTTCCCCATTACTCCAACTGCGTACCAGCCGACATTGAACGGGCCGCAGAATGCGTTCGTAAGCAAGATCGGCGCCAGCAGCACACTCGTTATAAGCGTCCCCAGCACCAGTCCATCTCCTTACCCGGCGGTCGCGGCCGGAAATCAAGTCGCGTTTACTTTCGACATCACCAACTCCAACCCCAACGGAACCGACCCGGCAAGCCTCGTGGTTTTTAACGCCCTGGGATTGCCTACCACCGGCCTCGCATCGACTCCTACAGCCAAAGTCACCAGCGGCTCGGGAAGCTGCGGCCAGGCGGAAAATTTAGGGTCGACAATCTCTTGCAATATTCCGACCCTGGCTGTGAATGCCGTCGCAACCGTCGAAGTCGACATGACACCGGCCGTTCCTATCGTCAATCCGCAAATCACTATCTCGGGCAACGCCAGCGCAAACAACGGTGCAGCCCAATCAAACTTCATCTCGCAGCCGATAGAGAACGTCGTCGACTTCGCGATCAGTGCCTCGACCTCGACGCCCATCATTAATGCCGGCGATACTGCCACTTTCCAGGTCAAGTTTACCCCTACGAGTCAGTATGGCTATAACGGCACCATCACCCCCAGCCAGACCACGTCGCCTTCGATGGTTACGGCAGCAACTCCCACTTTCAGCCCCACCCCCGTCACGCTTTCGGGGAGCGCCCCGGGATACACGACGCTGACCATCGCTACCGTGGCCCGCCCCGTGACCAGCGGCAGCTTGCTCCGCCGCGGCTCGTTCTACGCCACCTGGCTCCCCATCGGAGGTCTGAGCCTTGTTGGACTGGGTATCGGCGTTGGTCGCAAGCGTCGCCGCTGGCTGGCCGGAGCTGTCCTATGCCTGATCGCGGGCGTGATCCTGCTGCAGCCGGGCTGTGGATCAGCCAGCAACAGCACTACCACCCCCGGCGGCACGTTGGCTGATACCTACACCATCACGATCACTGGCTCTGCCGGAACGGGAGCGTCGCACACCTATGAGGTGACATTGGTCGTGCGCTAAACAACCCCTTATTGAATCATTGACTTAATGACTCAATGATTCAATGATTTGATTCAATCCGCGCTAATTCATTGCAAAGAGGCCCAATTTAGTTTTTGACAATATTTCATATTGCGATATCATTATCGCACTCTGGCATATATGACGCTCGGCGAAAAAATTCGCTACCTCCGCGAGGTCGAAGGTTCCCTCCGCGGCATGAATCGCCCCCTCACTCAACAGGAGTTGATGAAGGGCATTCAAGCCGAGACCGGCAAGACCATCAGCCAGTCGTACCTCTCGCAGATCGAGCGCGGCAAGCGTCCGCATATGACGCAATCTTCGCGCGCTTTGTTGGCGCGCTTTTTCAAGGTGCACCCGGGCTTTCTGGTCGACGACCCCGAGGGCTATCACACCGAACTGGTCTCCGACCTGCGCACCACCGAAGGTCAGCTCGATGTCTGGCTGTTGCAAGGCTCGGAGCGTTTCGCCAGCGACCCGGAGGTGAGCGAGGTCCTGATCAAGGTCGCGCGTGACAAAGACACCCGGCGCTGCCTGCTGCTGCTCGGCGAAATCCTGAACACGCCCGGACTCGCCGACCGCCTGTTCGAAGCTCTGCGTCCGGAAATCGCGCGCGCCATCGGCACCGCGCTCAGGAGGCGAAGCCTATGACTTGGGCTGATTTTTACCTGACCTGTTTCGCCGTCGGATTTCTGCTGAGCGCGATTTCGTTCATCGCAGGCGGAATGCGCTGGCACTTGCATCTTCCGCACTTTCCGCACGCGGGCGGTCACGCTCCGGTTGGACACGTTCCCACCGCGGCAAACCACACCGCGGCAGCAGGCACCCACGCGGGTCACCACGCGCCGGTGTCGCCGTTCAACTTCGTCACCTTGACGGCGTTTCTCGCCTGGTTCGGAGGAACTGGCTTTCTGATCACGCGCTTCTCGAGCATATGGTTCGCGCTCGGACTGCTGCTCGCCCTGGGAGCCGGACTCTTCGGCGCCGCCATCGTTTTTCTGTTCTTCACGCGCGTGCTGATCTCGCACGAGGAGAACATGGACGCAGCCGACTACGAGATGGTCGGAGTGCTGGGACGGATCTCAATGCCCATCCGTGAAAATGGCACCGGCGAAATCATCTACTCGCAGGCCGGCACGCGCCGGACCTGCGGCGCGCGCAGCGAAAACGGCGGCGCGATCGAAAAGGGCGAGGAGATCGTAGTCACCCGGTATGACAAAGGCATTGCGTATGTACGGCTGTGGGAGGAGATGAGCAACGAGGAGCTAACGGCTAAGAGCTAAGAGCTAACGGCTGAATTAGGGGCTGGAGCAGCTAGCAACGATTTTTCAGGAGGCGATATGTTCGGCATAGCAATGGAAATCTGGGTCATCGCGGGGCTGGTCGTTCTGGCGACTTTGTTCCTGATGAGCATGCTGGCCCGCTTATACCGCAAAGCGGGACCACATGAAGCGCTGATTGTTTACGGCTTTCGCGGAACCCGCGTCGTCCAGGGACACGGCACGGTCATCTTCCCGATGGTCGAAAACTGCAAGGACCTCTCGCTCGAACTCATGTCGTTCGACGTGGCCCCGCAGCAGGATCTCTACACCAAGCAGGGCGTCGCCGTCACCGTCGAGGCCGTCGCTCAAATCAAGGTGAAGTCCGACAAGGAATCCATCCTCACCGCCGCCGAGCAGTTCCTCACCAAAAGTGATCAGGAGCGCGAAGGCCTGATCCGCCTGGTGATGGAAGGCCATCTGCGCGGCATCATCGGACAGCTCACCGTCGAAGAAATCGTCAAGCAGCCCGAGATGGTCGGCGATCGCATGCGCGCCACCTGCGCCGACGACATGAACAAGATGGGCCTCGAAGTCATTTCCTTCACCATCAAAGAGGTCCGCGACAAGAACGAATACATCACCAACATGGGCAAACCCGACGTCGCTCGCATCAAGCGCGACGCCGACGTCGCCACCGCCGAAGCCGAGCGTGACACCGCCATCAAGCGCGCCATCGCAACTCGCGAAGCGGCGGTTGCGAGAGCGCAAGCCGATCAGGAGCGCGTGCTCGCAGAGACCCTCTCCCAGGCCAAGCAGGCCGAATCGCAGCGCGACCTCGAGGTCAAGAAAGCGCAGTACCTCGAAGTCACGAAAAAGCAGCAGGCGCAGGCCGACAAGGCTTACGACATTCAAACCAACGTCATGCAGCAGCAGGTCACCACCGAAAGCGTGAGGGTGCAACAAGTCGAAAAAGAAGGACAGGTAAAAGTCCAGGACGCCGAAATCAGCCGCCGCGAAAAAGAACTCATCGCGACGGTATTGAAAGGCGCCGAGATCGAGCGTCAGCGCATCGAAACCCTGGCCGCCGCCGAGAAGCAACGCCTGATTGCGGAAGCCGAAGGCCACGCGTCGGCGATTCGCGCCCAGGGAGAAGCCGAGGCCGAAATCATCTTCAAGAAAGGTGAAGCCGAAGCGAAAGCCATGAACGTCAAAGCCGCAGCCTATCAGGAGTACAACCAAGCCGCGGTAGTCGACAAACTAATCACCGGGCTGCCGGAAATCGTGAAAGCCTTGGCCGCGCCGCTAGCCAACGTGGACAAGATCACCATCGTCTCCACCGGCAACGGCGACACCGCCGGGCTGAACAAGATCACCGGCGACATCACGAAAATGGCGGCACAAGTGCCAGCTCTGTTCGAAACGCTCTCCGGCATGCCGCTGGGAGAACTGTTAGGCAAAGTCCGCGCAATCGGCGACAAAACACCGAAGCCGGAGGAAAAGCAGTAAGTGGAGCAGTCGATGGTCGATGGTCGTCGGTCGTTAGCAACCGTTGTGCGGCAGAACCGCGAACAGTGAACAACGAATAGCGAACGACGAACGACCATCGACTAACGACCGATTTTAGGAGGTACACCGTGTCAGAAGAGCTTCATCACGCCAGATCACTGAGCCTGTCCGTCGCCCTCGGAGCCACCATGGGCGCGGCCATTGGCGCCGCCATCGGCCACATGGGTGTCTGGGTCGCCGTCGGAATCGTAGCCTACATCGCGATCTCGCTGGCAGGCGGCGCCTGGAGTAAAAGACCGAACGACTAACGACGAACGACCAACGACGAATTACACGAGGTGTTTTATGGCATTACTCGAACGCGTTTCCACCTTAGTCCGGGCCAACCTCAACGACCTGATCGACAAAGCCGAGGAACCCGAAAAGATGATCAAGCAAGTCATCCTCGACATGAACAACCAGCTTTTGCAGGTCAAAACGCAGGTTGCCATCGCCATCGCCGACCAGCATCTGCTCGAAAGAAAGAAAATCGAAAACGACGACAAAATCCAGGAATGGATGCGCAAAGCCGAACTCGCCGTCGACAAAAAGCAAGACGACCTGGCCCGCGCCGCTCTGCTCCGCGTCGAAAGTTATCGCGACCTGAGCGCCAACTTCGCCCAACAGCTCGAAGACCAGAAAGCCCAGGTCGAGAACCTGAAATCGGCCCTACGCAATCTCGATCAGAAGTTGGCCGAGGCCAACGCCAAAGCCGATCTGCTCATCGCGCAGCACCGCCGCGCCCGGGCCGCCAATAGAGCCGCCGACGCACAGTCCGGCATGAGCGCCAACACCAAGTCCACCACCTTCGACCGCATGAAGAAAAAAGTGGCCCGCGAAGAAGCCATCGGCGGAGCCAAAGCCCAACTCCTGGCCGACGACGTAGAAGACCGCCTCGCCGCCCTGGAAAAAGAAGACCGCATCGAGCAGTTACTAACCGAGCTAAAGACAAAGCGCGGAGCATAGCAAAAATCACGTAGGGGCGGACGCCCTCGTCCGCCCAGCCGGGCAAAGCCCGGCCACTTGGCCACTGTTGATGCAGCGGCGGAACAGATTGGATGCACAAGGAGAATTCTAATGATCGTCAGACTCAGACAAATTGAATCGACGTTCGTGTCGGGATTTTTCTTACTCGCGTTTCTGCTGGGTATTTGCTCGGCAGTCCAAGCGCAGCAGAAGGCTGAAGAGCTTGCGCAGCAGTCCTCAGACACTTGGCTGGCCTTGGTTGACTCCGGAAAATATGCGGACAGTTGGCAGGAGGCCTCGCAGATTTTCAAGGCCGCCGTCACCAAGGAGCAGTGGCAAAACGCGCTGCGGGGAAGCCGCGATCCGTTGGGCAAGATGCTGTCGCGCAAGCTCAAGAGCGCTGCCTACAAGAGAACGCTGCCGGGCGCGCCGGATGGCGAGTATGTGGTGATTCAGTACGAGAGTAGCTTCGAACACAAGCAATCGGCCGTGGAGACAGTCACTCCGATGCTGGACAAGGATGGGAAGTGGAGAGTCTCCGGCTATTTCATCAAATAGACCAAACGCGTCATGGTCATGAGCCACTCCGACTGCGCCACCTACGGCGGACTAGCCCATTTCAAAGGTGACCGCCAAGCCGAAGCCGAACATCATCGCAGCGAACTCCTCCACGCCGGAGAACTTCTCACCTCAAACTTCCCCGGCATTTCGGTTGAGCCCTACTTCGTGAAGTTCGACGGGATCTGGGACGTAAAAGACGCGGAGCACCTGCAGTCCACGCCGCAGAGAAAACTCTCGGATATCGCCCGCAAGATCGCGTAGCCGGGTGGCCGTTTTGCAAAGGAAGACTACGCGCTGGCTTTGTCGATCAACGGCACTGGCTTGCCGCCGGTCTCCAACTCCAACTGCTCCTGCCCGCTAAGCGCGGAAACTTTCCCCCGATAACTTTTCAGGTGCCGCTGCGCGGTCTCAAATGCTTCCTGCGCTTTGTTCAGATTCTTGCCCACATTTTCAAACTGGTTCTGGAAAAAGTCGAACGACTTCTGCGCCTTGGCCAGTTCAGCGCGGCTCTTCTCGAAGCGGCTGGCGACTTCGTACCACTTGTGCACCAGCGCAATCGTGTGCAGCGTCATCAGCAATGTGTTGGGCGAGACGGGAAACACGTGCTGCTCATTCATCCAGTCGCCTAGTTCGCGGTTGCGGATCACTTCCATGTAAAGCGTCTCGCTCGGCAGATACATGAGCGCGATTTCAGTCGTGCCATTCTCCGGCTGGATGTACTGCTGAATGCGCTTGGCTTCCGCCTTCATCACGCGCACCAACGCGACGCGCGCTTCGGCGATCTCGTCTTCGTCATTGCTCTCGAACAGCGCAATCACCTGCTCGCGGGGAAACTTGGCGTCGATCGGCAGCTTGCGGTCGGGAAAATAGATGACAGCGTCGGCGCGTCCTCCGCCCTCGCCCGGCGATGACTGCAGCGAGAACATATGCGCCGGCAGGAAGTCCGCGAGCAGCCGCTCCAGGCTCGCTTCGCCGAACTGGCCGCGCAGGTGCGGAAGTTTAAGCAGGTTGTTCAGATCGTTAATCGAATGGCCGAGAGCGCCGACTTCACGGAGCTGCTCTTCAGCCGCCTTCAGGTGCTGTTGAACTTTTTCGAACTGCGCAAATCCTTCTTTGATGTTCTGATCGAGTTTCTGCTGCACCTGCTCGGTGATCGCCATCAGCTTCGAGTCTACGCGATCGCGAATCGAGTCGAGGCTTTGCGCGGTCTGCTGATTCAGGCTCTGAAATTCGCTCTTGAGTTGTTGCGTGGTGAGCAGAAGAGAGCTGGTCATCTCGCTCCGGCCTTCGCTCAAGCTCCGGTTTTGCTCTTCTCTTCCCGCTGCGAGCTGCTGCTCGACCGAGCTCCGAATCTCTGAAAACCCTTGCTGGATGCGGTCTGTGACCTGCTGGCGGAGGTCCCCTTTAGTCTGCTCCAGCCTACTGGCCATATCGGCAGTGCTGACACTGATCTTCTGGCCAAGGGTCGTATTGAACCTTTCGAGCTGACCTGCAACTTCCGCTTTTACATCCACTTGCACGGCCGCCGAAACGCGGCGCAGCAGAACCGCTGAGAACCCAAGCAGGATAAGGGTTCCGACGAGCACGGTAACCAGCAGCAAGGTCTCCATCGTAAGTGGCTGATCTGAATTCTAGAGGCTAGCGTGAAAGATGGAAAGCGGAACTTTACCGGCGATCCCCGTGCCGCAACGCCAACCACAAAATTATGCTCCGGGCCCTGGCGGTTTTATTCGCGATGTTGGCGGTAAATCCTGGACCCTGCTCGCCACAAACAACTCCGCACGCAGCCGATGTTCGCAAAGACGCTAGCAGTAAGCAGCCCACCCCCCAATCGAACTCGGCGGCCGGGGCCTCTTCTGGTGAGGACTCCGCCGCCGAGAACGAACTTTTGGAATCGGCAAACCAGAGCCGCGAACTAGCCGGCGTGCCGCCGTTGCGGATGGAAGAAAGTCTGCGCGAAGCGGCGCGAGCGCACGCCCGGCGGATGATTGCGAGCGAGCGTCTGGAGCATCAGTTCTCCGGTGAGCCCTCCCTGCTCGAGAGAATTGCCCAGGTTAGCGCGTTAAAGATGGATCGCGCTGGCGAGAACATCGCCTACGCTACTTGCGCTCCGGGCGCGAATGAAGTCCTGATGCGTTCGGCGCCGCACCGCGAGAACTTGCTCGATCGCGGATTCAACGTCGCGGGCTTCGCGGCCATCTGGAGCAAAGGCCGGCTGTACGTGGTCCAGGATTTCGCGCACGAGGTTCCTTCGTATTCCGCCGAGCAGAGTGGAAAATTAGTGGGCCGGGCCGTCGATGAAATGCGGCAACAGGCAGGGCTTCCGGAGCTCTTCCGACTCACGCCGCCAAAACTTGACGAGGCCGCCTGCTCGCTGGCAAGAGAGAACCGGCCGAACGCCCACTTGCTTGCAACCGCCTACGACAATCGAAAAATCATCACCTACACCGAGAGCCGTCCGGAAGTGCTGCCGCAGGGGGCGTTGCGTCTGCTGCGCGATCCGGCGGTTCGCCAGTTTGCGGTGGGCGCTTGCTGCGCGCGCAATGCGGCGTATCCGACCGGGACGTACTGGGTCGCGATTCTTCTCTACTAAGCTTCTCCATTTGCAGATGATTCCGGCTTGCGCGCGGCGTTCGCGGACAGGAGTGTCCGCGCCACACAAGCGGTGTGCTAACCTGCGAGCATCTGGTCTTTCAACATCTGGCCCGCCCGTATGGAACCTGCTTCGCGAATCCGCATCGGGACTGCCGGCTGGTCGTACAAGGACTGGGACGGGATTCTGTATCCGCCGGAAGTGACGCGGAAGAAGGTGCATCCGGTTGAATTTCTGGCGAGATTCTTCGACGTCATCGAAATCAACACCTCGTTTTATGGACACGGCCGGAACTGGGTCGTTTGTGGTCGCGGAAAGCAGCGGCGGTCAATTCAAATTTTCTTTTCACCGCGAAGCTGCACCGGTCGTTCACCCATTCTCCACTGGCGGTGATGGAACCAACTTCGGCGGCCAGCATCCGGCCGAATGACCGGGACGAACGACTTGCCCGAGAAGGTCTGGTCTCGCTGGCCGCGGAAGGCAAGCTGGGCGCGCTGCTCATCCAGTTCCCCGTCTCGTTCAAGAACACCAGCCTGAACCGCGAATACCTGGAGCAGTTGCTGCGGCAGTTCATCGAGTATCCGCGAGTGGTCGAAGTCCGACACGAGAGCTGGGACAATCCGGAGACGATCGCCGACTTCATGCGCCACAACGTCGGTTTCTGCAACATCGATCAGCCGCTGCTGGGGCGTTCGCTGGGGCCGACCGAGCATGTCACGTCGGGGGTCGGATACGTCCGCCTGCATGGCCGCAACTACGAGCAGTGGTTCGACAGCGACAACCGCAACGACCGTTACAACTACCTCTACAAGCCCGCGGAACTAGAGAAGTGGAAAGAAAAAGTTGAGATCATCGCGCACCAAGCCGAGTCAACGTTCGTGATTGCGAACAACCACTTTCAGGCGAAGGCCGCGGTGAATGCGCTGGAGTTGAGGCATCTGCTGGAGGGAAAGAAAGTTCGCGCCCCGGAGACGCTGGTGAAACACTATCCCGAACTGAAAGAGATGGTTGAGATCGAAGACGCTGGCGGAAATTATTCGCTGCTGGCGTGAGCCCCGCCGTCCGGAAGTGAGCCATTCTGCACAGTATCTCGAAAGGGAATGAGCGAATCTATGGAGGGCGCAAGAGAGTAGTTTATCCGCCAACCAGACGGCCTATTTGTGGCGACGGACAGACTTGTAGCCGCTCCGGTACAACGCGACAATCGCGGTGCGCAGAGAAGTTGCACCACCGGTCGCGGACCGCGAAATGGCATTCGAAGATACTTCTCGGGAGGTTCCGTGGCGAAACGTGAATCGCGTGATAACGAAGCGCAGGTCGATGAACTCGGAAGCGATCCGGGGCAGGTAGGCTCGGACAGCGCGGGACAATCGGGGGATACTCAGGGCCTCTCACAAGTCGCGGACGCCGCCGACGAAAGCGTCGAAGAACTCGCCGATACGGATCAAGCATATGAGGCGGGGGTTGTCGGCGGCGTCGAGGATGCTGCTGACCACCCGGAGAGGCCTGTACACACACGTGAGGATCATGCCCGGTCAGATGACATTCCGCCGAAGCGCGGAGAATAGGTGGCTGCCCTCGTCCCGCTGATGAGCGGTTCGCTTTGACGGTCATTCGCCACAACCGAGAGGCTGATCCTGCCAATCTTCCCGGAAGAGGCGCGCTAGAAGCCAACTGTTGCATCGCATTGCACACACTGGATTTCGTGTGTTAGCTTCGACTTAGAGAGGTCCGCTTGCGACACAGGGTTCCGGCTGGGATGGACCGCAAGGAAACCGACATTTACCTGCGGCTCGATCGGGCGCGTCTTCCCCAGCATATCGCCATCATCATGGACGGAAACGGGCGCTGGGCCCGGCGCCGGCACATGCCGCGCGCTGTCGGACATCGCGCCGGCGTCGCCTCTGTGCGTTCGACGGTCGAAACCGCGGCGCGCATCGGAATTCCAGCGCTGACGCTCTACGCCTTCTCCGAGGAAAACTGGAAAAAGCGTCCGAAGACGGAAGTTGATTTCCTGATGCGCCTTTTGTGCCGCTATCTCAAAGCGGAAATCAAGACGCTCAACGAAAACAATATTCGTTTGCAATACATCGGGCGCAAGCATGAGTTACCGGATTCGGTGCAGCGCGAGATGGCGGAAGCGAGCTGCGCCACGTCCGGGAATACCGGGATGCTGCTGACGCTGGCGCTGAATTACAGCGCACGCAGCGAGATCGTCGACGCGTTTCGCTCGCTGGCGGAGGCCGCGGCCCGCAATGGCGGGCTTGGTCACATGGAAGTCGATGAGCAAGCGATTAGCGATCATCTCTACACGCGCGGTCTGCCGGACCCGGACTTAGTAATTCGCACCAGCGGCGAGATGCGGCTGAGTAACTTTCTGCTCTGGCAGCTTGCCTATGCGGAGATCTATGTGACGCCGACGTTGTGGCCCGATTTCCGCGGCGTTCAACTGCTCGAGGGCATCGAAGAATATCAGAAGCGCGACCGCCGCTACGGCGGTCTGGGGCAGGACGGGCATGGTCCGCAGCATCCGTCGCACCGGGCGCATGCCGAGGCAAAGCGTTGATGGGCACTGCTCGTGTGGGGACTGCTCGTGTGGGGACCGGCGCCCTCGCCCGTCCAAGCCGAGTGCAGCTCGGCAGCTGCCGGCAATCAAAGCCACTCTGGATTCGCGATAGGCGAAGCGTGATCCCATGATCAAGCGCGTCGCGACCGCCGTCGTTTTAATCCCCCTGGTTCTCTTGCTGGTGCTGAAGGCACCGCTTTATGTTCTGGCCATTGTGGCCGGAGCGGTAGCTTTGCTGGCCATCGCCGAGTTCTTGAAACTGGTGACGCATTATGGAGTCCAGCCACTGGGGCCGGCGACGTATGTCTTCGTCGCGCTCTTTTTTGTATTTGTGATTGTCGCTTCCACCAATCGCACGCCGCTGGTCGAGACTACGGCCATGCTCTATGGGCTGGCGCTGGCGGCGGCGCTCGCACCTTTTGTTTTTCTGACCGTGGCAATAAGAATGAAGGGCGCCGACTTGGCCGGCGGCTATCCGGCGGCAGCGGCTTCGGTGTTTGCCTTCGGGTATATTGCGATCCCGATGGCGCTCCTGGTCGAGATCCGGCAGCAGCCGGCGGGAGCGATCTGGACGATCTACACGCTGCTCGCCGTGTGGGCGGGAGACATCTTCGCTTACTTCGTTGGCAAGTCGTTGGGACGGCACCGCATGTCGCCGGAGATCAGCCCGAAGAAGACCTGGGAAGGCGCGGTGGCGTCGATCCTGGCCAGCGTGATCATCGGCACGCTGTGGTTTCAGCACGCGCCCGGAATCAGTTCCGCTCTGCTGCGGGCGGGCCTGATCGAACGCCGCGATGGCATGTTCGGTTTGGAGCAGCTGCAACTGTGGCCCATCATTCTGCTGTCGGCGGTGGTCAACATCGCGGCGCAGTTGGGAGATCTGGTCGAGTCCCTCATGAAGCGCGGCGCCGGAGTGAAAGATTCCGGCACGATTCTGCCCGGCCACGGCGGCATGCTCGATCGCATCGACGCCATGCTGTTCGCCGCGCCAGTGGTGTGGGCGTACGGCGCGTGGCGGCTGATGCAGTAGAAAGAGCCCCTGCGTATCCTGCGTAGCGGTCAGTTTCCGATGCGAGCGTTAGGCTGCCGAGTGGATTGCTTCCGGTTTGCCCGTCATCCAGGCGCCATCGTTTTTTTGATCTTCTAAACCAGGCTGACCGCCAATATGCCGGTCTCTATAGGCGCCAAACTCGGAGAAGGTTTCTCAACGAAGCACTCATTGCCCAACACCTATCGCCGAGAGAGTAGACTTAATGGGCTGTGAGCGGTCAGACCATTTCCAATATAGGAGAAGAAGATGAAATACATGATCAGCTGGTTCGAACGCCCGCAAGGTTCGCCGATGGAGTACGAGAATGCCCAGAAGCGAATCCTGGATGTGTTTGGTCAGTGGCAGGCGCCAGCTAATTTCAAGATCGAGGTGTTCGTCGTGCGTGTGGGCGAGTGGGGTGGGCATATGTTGGTGGACTGCGACGATCCGCTGACGGTTCACAAGTTTTGCTCGACGCTCCCTGCATTTGTATTCCAGGCGCACCCCGTAGTCCCCGTCATGGACGCAGTCCGTGTCGAACTCGAAGCAATCGCCTGGCGCGACGGACTGAAAGGCAAGTGACATCCGATAGGATCACGCCGCATTCACGTCTGTAGCGGCGGAATCTCTGATAACAGTGTTGCTTTTAGGGTGCCGGGACAACGGATGTGTTGTCGCCAACCCGGAAACTACCCCAGTCCCTTGCGGCTCGTCCTCATGACATATAGGCCAGATGGCGTTGAGGTCGGCTTTCCATGCCTCCGATTCGTCCTTTTAGAGCATCCTTACTTTTTTGGCTAGAGACTTCGTGAATAATCTGCCGGGCTACCAAACCTTGCAGCCGCACTATAACTTGGTCGAGCGCCAGAACTATGAATCCGATCTCGCACCGGTCGTACAAGAGTATGGGCTCGGCGTCATCCCGTACTTCTCGCTGGCTGGGGGGTTCCTCACGGGAAAGTATCACAGTCCGGATGATCTCAATGACAGACCGCGCGGTGCTATGGTTGCAAAGTATCTCAACGCCGGTGGCCTCGCCGTCATCGAAGCGCTTACCTCGGTCGCACACGAGTACAACTCAACCCCGGCTCGCGTGGCGCTCGCCTGGCTTATCGCGCAGCCCGGCATCACCGCCCCGATAGCAAGCGTTACCAACGTGCAGCAGCTTGGCGACTTGGTGGAAGCGGCGAAACTCAGCCTGGACCGCCTCTCTATCGAGAAACTCTCGGCGGCAAGCGCACCCGCCGCCACAGAGCGCACGGCATAAACACAGCGACGTTAATGCTTCGATCGCCTGCGCCGCGAACGCCTGGCGCACGCCAAGGAACTTCTCGTCAAGTCTGAGAGGGGGACTATGGGCATGTCTGAGACCATACCCTAGGCGGATGAATCCTGTTCTTCTGCCGAAAATGATTTTTGTTTTTCCTATACATCAAGCCTACGGTCCGAGCACCCTGAGCTCGACCGTTGTCGTATGACTGAGGCTCCCAGACTTGCCGGTGATGGTTATAGCCGTCTCTTCGATTGTTGCCGAGCCGCTTACCGCCAGCGTTAACGTGCTGGTAGAAGTGGCCGGGTCGGGACTGAACGACGCGGTTACCCCAGTCGGCACTCCACTGGCGCTCAGAGCGACACTCTGATCGAATGTGTTCGTCGGATTGATGGTAATCGTGCTGCTTCCGCTGCTGCCTTGGTCGACGATCAAGGTCTCCGGCGAAGCCGTCAGTGTAAAGTTCGGTGTGACGGTGTTGAGCTTGACCGTTGTCGTATGACTCAGGCTCCCAAACGTGCCGGTGATGGTTATAGCTGTCGTCTTGATTTTTGCTGAGTCGCTTACCGCCAGCGTTAACGTGCTGGTGGAAGTGGCCGGGTCGGGACTGAACGACGCGGTTACCCCAGTCGGCAGTCCACTCGCCCTCAGAGTGACACTCTGATCGAAGGTGTTCGTCGGATTGATGGTAATCCTGCTGGTCCCGCTGTTGCCGAGAAAGACCGTCAAGGTCTCCGGCGAAGCCGTCAGTGTAAAGTTCCCCAGCGGATTCACAGTAAGCGTGATTGTTGTGCTTGCGCTCAGGGTGCCGGAGGTTCCGGTAATCGTGAGCGTTGTTGTTCCCGTCGGCGTCGTGCTGCCTGCTGTCAGGGTCAGAACGCTGCTCGAAGTTGCCGGGTTCGGACTGAAAGAAGCGGTTACGCCCGTCGGCAGTTTGGAAGTGGTCAGCGTTACATTGCCGGAAAATCCATAGTTGGGAGTGATGGTGATGGTGCTCGTGCCGCTGCCGACACCTTCCACGATGGTGACAGCGTTCGGCGAGGCGGAGAGACTGAAGCTCTGGAATGGAGCATTCACGGTGAGGCTGAGCGTCGTGGTGTTCGTCAGCGTACCCGACGTGCCCGTGACCGTCACCGTCGCAGGCCCGGTAGTTGCTGAAGCGCTGGCCGTCAGCGTCAAGGTACTCGTGCTGCTCGTGCTGCTGGGGTTGAACGACGCGGTAACTCCGCTGGGCAGGCCGGAAGCCGCCAGGCTCACGCTGCCCGCGAAGCCGCCTATGTCCGTCACCATGATCGTGCTCGTGCCACTGCTTCCCTGAGTTACGCTCAAGGTGCTGGGCGAGGCCGACAGCGTGAAGCCCGGTGCCGGGGTCACCGTGAGGTTGATCGCTACCGTCTGCGTCAAACTGCCCGAGGTGCCCGTGACGGTCACCGTCGCGGCCCCGGTCGTTGCCGTGGCGCTCGCCGTCAAGGTCAGCGTACTGCTGCTGGAGGCTGGATTAGGACTGAAGTTCGCCGTCACTCCGCTTGGCAGGCCCGACGCGGAAAGAGTGACGCTTCCGTTGAAGCCGTTCAACGGCGTGATGGTGGTCGTGCTCGTACCTTGGCTCCCCTGTACAACGCTCAACGTGCTGGGTTTGGCCGACAACGTGTAGCTCGGTACCGGCCAGTTATTCACCAGATTGTAGGCGTTCACTGTCCCGATTCCGGTCGCGAAGTCCCATCCGGTCGTGGTGGCGTAAGCCGGCTGATAGGCACTGCTGGAAGTGGAGAGGACACCGATTGCGCCGGAGGGCAGGTAGCAGTTGTTGGTGCCGGCACAATCCACATCATTGTCGCCCTGCGTCACGTCATAGAAAATGCACGAGCTGCCGACGGTATTTCCCAGAGTTGAATTGCAAGCCCTGTCGCCGCTGGCGCCGTACTCGGTGGCCGCCAGGCTGTAATAGACGAAATTCGGATTGCCTTGGCGTGAACCGGCTTTCTGGTTCACCAGGGCTTGAATGCCAGCCATGATCGGTGCGGTGAACGATGTGCCCCCTGCTCCTGGCCAGTCAACGGGAGCCTCGGTACAGGCAACACCTCCCGGCCCGGAGTAGCAGTATGGATAATGGTGCAACCAAACTCCGTCGGCGGCGAAGAGCGACACATCGGGAATATCGCGCACACCGTCGCTCGGATTTCCGACCAGCGACTGATACGACGGCTTTGGCCAACCGGCGCACGTTCCGCTGACTACGCCAGATTCGGAGGGCGTTCCCGTCGCGCAGCCGCTCGGTCCGCCGCCGCCTCCAATCGTATTCAGGAAATCCGCTTCTCCCTTGCTGCTATTGCAGAATCCACTCGATCCGTAAGGCTCGCTAAAACCTTCGAACTCCGCAAGCAGCGAGCTGGCGCAGGAATCGTTCCAGGGAATCTCGGGGACATAGGACTTGGCCGATTCATACGTCGTCGAATTGGTGGATTTCCAATAAGTGCTGTTGGTGCGGGCAAAAGTGTCGCCGAAGTCGGTACCGCCTACGGAAACATTATAAGGACTCGATCCCCAACCAGTGATTCCAATACCATGCTGGGCGTCTGGATCGGGGGGTCTGTCGCAGAAATCCGCCCCATCATCGCCCCCGGAAACAAAGACCGACACACCTTCAGTGACCGCCTGCTGAAAGGTTGAGTTGAAAGCTGCATTGGCCGATGCGCCGTTTAAGGCTTCGCACTCGCCGTAGCTCAGGCTCACGAGAGCCGGCGGCGTGCTGCTTTCGTTCAACAG
>Ga0208191_1000080_pt1 | contig 88335 bp, 70 predicted proteins | sample June2015DPH_13_5_FD_184709 | JGI IMG/M metagenome (GOLD analysis project Ga0208191, IMG submission 184709) | Peatland microbial communities from SPRUCE experiment site at the Marcell Experimental Forest, Minnesota, USA - June2015DPH_13_40... | ecosystem: Environmental > Terrestrial > Soil >... | reverse complement strand
CGGCCGGATCACCCCTTTCCGGCTTTCACCACTGGCGAGCATTTTTAGACCCCCTGATATGCTTGTTTTACCTCCTTATATCATATAGTTAGATTATTACCTACCTTTTTCTACGGCATAATCCAGGATGAACGCTGCAAATGCCGGATATGCTTTCGCTGCGCTTGATATCTGTTTCCTGTAAGCTGAATAAGGTCTTCAGATCGATAGACATAATCGAAATGATCCCTTGTAGGTTCGATAAGAAATCGAGAGTCATGAGCCAGCTCCGCCACCAGCCGGCTATCCGCACGTTCAATACTGGGACCCTTTATCCCTTTTATTTCCTTGAGCCATTTGAGTAGTTTTTCGCAGGTTGCCACTCTCGTAGAAGGCCCGATGGGTAGAAACGTCCAACTTCTGCCGCCGGGAGAATCACTAATAATTAACAGCCAGTCGCGATCCAGTGACCAGGCAAAATTATAAAAATCCTTCCAGATAAAAAAGTTAGTAAAAGTTAACTCTGAAGTTTCCGGTTGATAATCCCACAGAAGCCGTCGGAAAATTTCCCTATCCTCCAGGCCGAGAGGCTTGAACTCTGGAAAAAGCGGCTGTTGGGTAAAAGAGTTTTCCATATAACTCAAAAATTAATCATTGGAGAGGGAATATCAAGAATAGATCTCTCCCGGATCAAATCCGGCAACTGAGTTTGTTAATCACGCCCCCTGCTGGGAAACAACGGAAAATCTTCCGGGAGAGAAATGACGATATGATCCGGAGAGCTTGAATTTTTAGCCGGGTGATAAGTTTCCAGGCATAGCAGGTATACGTAACAAATCCTGATTTTTCCAGTAATGCCGGTTGGTTAATTAGTGTTGATAAGGTTCGCTCCAATTTTTCGCAAATTACTTTCACCGAAATTTGTGCTATCATTTCTCGCACCAAGCTGGAATTGGTGTAAAGAAAATTCTAAGAGTCTCATGAGGTTGGAAAACCATGTGCCTGAGATCACGCTGGTGCTCCTCTATTTTGTTGCGATTATGGCACTGGACTGATAGGATATGGATGCGGGCTATCCGGAGTACGCAATTTCTTCGAGAACATAATATCGTCGATCCTCATTGCCGCGGTGATTCTGGTGATTATCGATCTCGGCCGGCCACGCATGGGCCTGATCAAGGTAAGCCAGCAGCGGATGATAGATCTGCGCGCTAGCCTATCGAAGCATTAATCGATGGTATTGATGGTTACTCTCCTGGCCCTGCCTGAACCAGCGCTGGGCGTCGTTCCGTGGGGATAGTTGGCGGAGTTTGTCCTGGACAGCTTCGATATCGCCCTCTCAAGTTTGGAAAAGACCGAATTGGAACCAGCCAGTCGTGTAACCACCCGTCAAGGAGCTACCGGTGACCTCTTGCTTCCGACAGGTCTTGCGCGTACCGGCTTCAGCACGACGGATCCGCCAATATGGGATTTGTTGCGCTCACGTCCCAGGGGCGTTTTCTAAAGTTTAATTCTCACAGTAGGTCTCTTGGGTATGCTCGGCTGTCACCTATGACTCTAACACGCACCACAATAGCCGCCTTGGCGTTCGCTTGCCTGGCAATGGTCTTCTTGCCGACAACGGCGCGAGCGCAGCACAGTGATTGGCTACTAGGCACATACGGTCTTAACGGCGCCACACAGCTGCCAGAGGGTTTCTACTATGAGAACATGTGGTCCTACTATCACGCCTCGGGGAGCCTTTTCATTCAGACGAGACCCTTGATATCCAGTCCTCTTGGCAGCCTTAGTCTCAATTTAAGTGGAAGCGGCAGCCTCGACCTCTTCGTCGATCAAAACATTGTCGCTTGGACCACGCCGTTTAAGATCCTGGGTGCCAACTACGGGTGTGATATTGATATTCCATTCGCAATTGCTGACGCCAGCGGAGCTGCGAGCCTCCAACCCGTCCTGACTCTACCGGGCAGCACAGTAACGCTGCCTTCACTGCAGAGATCCGGAGGAACAACGAAGGGCAGCATAGGCGATATATATGTCGAACCAATCAATCTGGGTTGGCACTTCAGGTATCTCGACGCCACCGTTTCTTCCGGATTCTTCGCGCCTACGGGACCGTACAACCCTACTGCGAAGGTTAATATTGGCTTCGGGCACTGGACAGGAGTCTTTGGGCTCGGAGGCGTCGCATACGCCGACGCGGAGCACACGTGGTCGCTGTCGATTTACTCTCATTACTTGCTTTACGGATCGCAGCTGGGTAACAAGTACGAGCTTGGTGATGTGGTTCCTTTCGAGTGGGGTGCGGGAAAGACCTTTAATCTGAACAATGACATTCTAAAGCAGATCACTATTGGTGCCGTAGGCTATGCGCAGTGGCAGGTAACCAACAACCAGATATATTTGACCCCGGCAAACGGGGTCGAGAATTCAGTGGTGAATCGGTTGGAGCATATCAGGTCGCAGATCTATGCGGCTGGACCGGGGATCAGTGCCCTGACCAAGTATGGCCATTTTACCCTGAGTTATTACGAGGAGTTCGGAGCGAAAGCCACTCCGTCAGGCAGGCAATTGATGTTAAGCGCTGCCTTTTGATGAATCGCGGGAAAGTCCGTAGACTTCGGGATTAGCTTGTAGCCGTCCTGCCGGTCTGTCTTGGCGCGGTTGATAAGTTTCCAGTCTTAACAGCAACTGGCATGTTCAAGCTGGAACCCGTATTCCCCGCTTCTTCATGCAACCGGCAGAAGAAAGTCAGTTCCTACTTCTTGGCCTGGCGTTTCACGATAAGTTCACTGATTCGCAATCCCACCAGCATGGCGACCACTACGACCAGGAATAATTGGCCGAGAATCGCCTCCACCATCGCTAATGACTTGGTTATCCCCCACGCCGGGGCGGCATCCATATACCCCAGGGTCGTGAGCGACAGAAAACTTATATTCCAATAGGGCACGACAGAAAATGTCCCGCATTGAAAGGGACTGATCTGGGTAAAGGAACCGGGGTGCAGCAGGTCAATAGTGGCGAACAGGAAACCACAACCAAAGCCCAACAGCAGGTACGTTGACACGGCCCCGTAAACTATATTGCGATTGATGGAAGACTCCCAGGAGATTGTCCTGAGGATGGTCACATCCAGAAAAAAACACAGTATGGCGGTAGCAATACATTGCACCAAGGCGGCCCCGGCGGAACAGAAGGCGTACTCCCACCACAGGGAGGTGAGGGCAATGGCCACCATGACAGTGACACAGATTAACAGAGGTTTGGAATTAATATGAGTGTAAATAATGTCAAAAAATATCATGGTTTGGAGAGCTACACCGATCTCTTTTCCCAGAACCGATTCATGGATAATGGGAGAAAGGAGCAATAATAAGAGTAGGCCCCAAAAAAGAAAGATAAATCTTTGCCCACTATGGAATCTTTTAATTCTCCCGCGGAAGCCATGTTCTTCTGGTGCCATAATCCCATCTCCTAATATACTTCAGAGCCTGAAGCAATAATCTGATAGAGGCTGCGTTCGGTATTCTCGAAGGCGTTGCTCAAAACCACGGAACCGCTTGTTAAATGGTTGCCAGAAATAGTGAGGTTTATGGCTTATGCTATCTTCTCCCCCAATTTTGCAGGCTAAAATAAACGATGAGAAATCATGTGTCAACCTCCGATGTCCTTCTATTGAATTTCTTGTGAAATAGCGAAGTCGAGTAGCAAGAGGGAATCTCACCCCCACGCCCTCCCAGAACCGGACATGAATCTCTCGACTCATCCGGCTCCCATCGATCAGCTGCAATAACACGGCTTTGCCTTACGCAATGGCTCCTCCCATCGCTGGTTGACCACCAGGTAAGGCTGATCGACACAACCCCTTCGCTCCTTCCCCATTACTGGACTTCTCCGCTACTACGGGTTGTTCCGCCACTGTGCCCCCCCGGAGGCAGCGGTAAAGATGACTATAACGGCTAAGACTTCGAAGGTACGGATTAATTTTGTCATGTCTTTTCTTCTCCCATATTCATGGGACCTTAGATTAATTTAAATCAGCCCGGGGCTCTTACTTGGCCGTGGCGGTAACGTCCGGATAGTCAGGCGGGACTTCCAGAGGAATGGTCTGAATCCCTTTGGCACCCTGCAAAGCTTTCATTAAATCGATATAACGCCAGTTCTTGTTATCATGGGTGCGGAAATAATATTTCTTCCCGGCTAAATCCGCAACCACAGCCCATTGAGTGATATCGTAGATCATCCCCTTTTCCCTCTTGTCCCGCACCACGCCTTGGGGGATGTCCACATTGTTGATGATGGTCATGGCCAGGTTCAAACCCGCCTGCGGACCCTTGACGGGCAAGGCCAACTGAGTAAAAGCCACCATGCGCACCAGGCGGGAAGGCGGGGAAAAGTCTCCCGGCAAGCCGACCAGCCCCGATCCCTGGCCGAATTGTTTAATGACCACACCGCCTAAGTCTATCTGGGGCACGTTCGTCGCCGAGAGGTTCACAAAATTGCTCAGATAGGTGATCATCCAATCGAAGGGGGGTGAGTTGGTCATGACTCCCAGGGGGTTGTCATAAATGTGCAACTTACCCTTGACGTATTCGATGACCAGGGAATTCCCCTGGGCGTCGTGCACCGCAAAATGGACGGGAGCGATGACGTCCTTGGGACCCTGAACCACCCGTACCTCGCTCATCGCCTGTCGGACTTCCGCCACTGTGGCGTAACTGGACAACAACCAGGTGGCCACCTCATATTGAGACAACGTGATGTTGGCCTTCCCGGGGTCGAAGGGCTCATAATCGGCATAATCTGGGAAGAACAGGTTTCCCACCGCCAACCCCATCTCATTCATCCCATCCGTCATGAGCGGTGAGCCAAAGGCATTCATGCCGACCAGGCCATATTTGACGGTCCAGGTGAGCCCCTTGGGGGAATTGTCCGGTAGGGTTCCATGATAGATCGTGCCTTTGGGAACCACGGTTACTTTGCTTTGATAGTCGACGGCACCTTCCATGCTGCGAGCGTAAAAGACCAGGCCGTCCTCGGTTTTGATCCGAATACTGGTACAGGCATCGGCTGCCTGTGCCATAAACAGGATCAGCATTAGGCTGCCCATGAACGATAGAGACTTCGACATGACAGAAACCTCCTTAGAGCCAGGGATTATGGATTTTCCACCAGCAGGGCATAATTCTCTTCGCTCCCGCTGCGGATTCCTCATTGGGGCCCATTATCCTGCGTATCGGCCTGGCAAGCAATGAGAATTAATCGCAGTCAACCAGGGGGATTATTTTTTTCATTTTCGCTACCCTGGATCAACCATCTGTGCCAAGATGGGAATGATTTTCCCGCTAGGACTATTCCTTGATTAACAGTGACCGGGGAATAGACCGGACCAGCCCGGGGGAACCAACTGCGCGGTAAGGAGGCGAAGGAGAGGAAGATGCGGAGGCCGTTGCTGATCTTACTTGCGGTGGGACTGCTAATCCCGGTAATGCCCTGGCAGGTTATGGGAATCACCGGCGAGGTCCAAGAAACTGCTCAAGAAATAAAATACCCCTACACCTTCGGCCCCATTGTTACTTCCACCGCCATTCCCCTTGCCAAAGGGAAATTTTCCCTCCAACCTTACTGGTATCTGTATTGTACGAACTCAAAGTTCAGCCCTAACTGGCGGCGGCTCAACGCCGACGGCGATTATGCCTCCTTTGAAACGGTTCTGCAGCTGAACTACGGCTTATGGGATAACCTGCAAGTCTATGCGCTGGTTCCATTTATTCAGAACTGGGCCAATGGCGTTAATAATCCTGGGCCGAATGGCGAGCGGTCGGCGGCTTTCGGGGGATTGGGGGACGTTTCTTTATCGTTTAAATACCGCGTCATTGCCGAGACCTTCGTGGTCCCTACGGTCAGTTACTTGTTGACCGTGGGTTTTCCCAACGGGCACTTCAGCTACTTGAATCCGGGCCGGTTGGGAACCGATCGCATAGGGAACGGCTCATACGCGTTCACCACCGGCGTCAATCTCTCCAAGCTGATACCGCCGCTGATTGTTTATGCCAACCTCTGGTATACTCTGCACACCGATTTCACCACGGATGCGGGGACCACGGCGAGGGGGGGGGCGGGCGCTTCCGTTTCGGGGACTGACCATCCCCCGGACCGGGTGACGATTAATCTGGCGATGGAATGGCCCTTCTCCGGGAAATGGGTGGCTTTAGTGGAACTTTTTGGTTATGGTGACGCCGGCCGCTTGATTGGACCCCAGGCCAATCAGGCCCCCAGTGACAGGATTACCATCCTGCCGGCCATGGAATACATGGCCACCACGCAGTTGTCCTTTGCCCTGGGTCTGGAAATCGACCTGGCCGGAAAAAATGCCAACGCCAATTATACTCCCGTGCTTTCCCTGATTTATGCCTTCTGACGCCGGCTTGGCGGGCTGATATTTTACGGCGCCGCCGGCTCTCTAAAGTTCTCAATCGATTTTAATCGAATATCGGTTTTTTAACCAGAGCCGGCACCACCGGCTTGAAGACAAAACGGATATTGAAGCGCTGGCCGAAATCATCGGGATGCCAGGCCATCCATTGGAATTCGAGGCTCGTTTGGATGGGGAGGCCGCCGATTCTAAAGGTATTGCCGACGCCCAGACCGAGGGGAAAGGTGACCTGGTTTCTGCCGTCGTCTCGCCAATCCACCAGGATATTGGGAGCAAAACCCACCTGCCAGGCGTTGGGCAGCATCCGAAAGAGAAAATATTGCAGGTTCATCTGGTTGACCACCGGGGTGGAGTGGTCGCCGGCCAGGGACCACCAGTTTTGCACAAAGACCCCGCCGACCCATTGCTTGGTGAGAAAGCCCAGCACCACTGCGGGACCCAATTGCAGCTTGCCCGAGCCCAGGCTGGTGGTGCCGGCGGTCGGCAAAACTATGGACGGCCCAAAACCAAGAATCAACCAAGGCTTCAAACTGGGAACCAGGAGGGGGTCCAGGGTAATGTCGCCCATCCCGGCGGTGCGGGTCCAATCGATGGCATGATTGGGTAAATTGATACTGCGGACGTAGGGGATGGATTCAAGGGGAATCACCGGCCGGAAGACCAGGCTCCATTGCGGGGTCAGCGGGATGGGCAGCACCGGCTGGAAATTCATGACATACTCGCCGCGATAAGCGCCGGAGGGTAAACCTTTCAGAAAGTAAAAGTTGTTCTGGGTGACGATGTTCCACACCGGGCCCACGGGGTTGTTCAGGTGCCTGGCTAAATCCGTCAGATCCCCGTTTTCCCCTTCGACCGGAAGGCCGCTGGGTTTGGTCTGGATTTCGTCCTCCCCGGAGGCCCGAATGCCCGGAGCGAAAACGGTCAACGATAAAGCCAACACGAAAACGAGCCATTTCCACCCTTTTCTTGGCATTGTCCTTATCGCCTCAAAGTCTTTGGGTTTATTAAAATTTTGGTTATCGTAAACGAATTGTGTTCTCAATTCAAATAAATTTTGATCGTGTAGGGTATCTTCGATCACCGATTAAGGTAAAATAACGCAGTCAATCAGGTGTAATTCTTCGGAAGGAGGGAAATTATGAGAACAATGATTTCTTGGGGGTGGTGCATTCTGGCGGTCTTCCTCTTGGTTGCCCCCGTAGTCGGTTTCGGGCAGGAAAAAGCGCCTCCCCTGGCCGCGGCCCCGGCCCCTCAGGCCACCACAGCGCCGGCGCCTACCGTCCCGGCCGCAGAGGAGGCGATCCCAGACCCGAAGGAAATATTCCGTCAAAGTTGCGATTTTCTCAAGAATCAACCACAATTCTCCTTCAAGGCCGAGGTTGCCAACGACAGGGTCTATGCCGGGGGCAAGAAGCTGCAATTCGGCATGGAGGTTAAGGCTGCCTTCCGGCGTCCGGACAAGCTCCGGATCGATGGGGACGGCGACCTGGATAGCAAACTGCTCATTTTTGACGGCAAGGCTCTAACCCTCTATGACAAGGATAGGAACCATTATGCCAGCATTGACGTTGCCGGCGATATCGACGCGGCCCTGGACAAGGCCTACAACGATTATGGCCTGAAGGTGGGGCTGGCCGAGCTGGGCAGCACCCAACTCGGTAACCGCGCCCACAAGGACCTGGTCAACGCCCTTTACGTGGGTCTGCACAAGGTCCGAGGGGTTCCCTGCCATCATCTGGCCTTTGACCGGAAAGATATTCATTACCAGGTCTGGATCGAAGCCGGGGATAAGCCGGTGTTGCGGAAAGTCGTGATCACCCAGAAGAAGCTGCCTGATTCGCCCCAGTGGACCGCTTATCTCTTCGATTGGAACCTGGCGCCATCATTAGGGGACGACCTGTTTGCCTTTACGCCGCCCGCAGGCGCCCAAAAGATAAAATTTATGCCGGTGAAAAAGACCGAAACCCCGGCTTCTAAGAAAGGAAAAGCCAAGGAGAAAGGAGATCAGTCATGAGGCTATCTCAATGCATTCGTCTGCTGGCGGTAGTATTCCTGACCGGCTCCCTGGTGGGCTTTCCCGTTCTCTCCGGGGAAGTTTTAGCCCGGGGCGGCGGCGGTTCTCATGGCGGTGGCGGCGCTGGCTACCATGGAGGCGGTTACGGCCATGGCGACTTTGGCGGCGGCAGCTTCAGGCCGGAACCGGTTCACCCGGTGGGCCCACATCCGGGTCCGGGCCCGCAACCTGGACCGCATCCGGGACCGCATCCGGGACCGGGGCCTTATCATCCATATAACCCCGGCACCAATGTCAACGTCAGCGGTTCCGGCTGGGGGCCATACTACGGCGGCGGATGGGGCGGCGCGGCCGCCGGGGTTGCGGCCGGTCTGGCGGTGGGCACCGTGGTGGGGGCCTTGTCAGCTGGAGCCCAGACGCTGGTGGTGGGCGGTCAGACTTACTACTACGAAAATGACACCTACTACCAGCCCTGTTATCAAGGCAGTGATTCAAGCTACTGCGTGGTCCAAAATCCCAATGAGTAGCCCGGCAAGAACGGCATAATCCAGGTAGCCAGGCCCTCCGGCGCACAATGGTCGACAGCCGCCGACCTCTTGCCGGAGGGGCTTGGACGCCTCACGTCTCTTCCCCAGGAGGTCACTTCAGGTTGCCGGTGACGTCCGCTACTTCACTGCCTCCCTGGATGCCCAAGGCTTTCTTTGGGGTTCCGGGCTTCATATCGAGCTTTTTCAGGTCAATGGCGCGGAGCATAAGGTTCTCGTAAGTCCGGAAATAAACGATCTTGTTTTTCAGGTCCTTAATCGCAATCCACATCGTGTAATCACTGTCTTTAAAGGTATTGTCCTCGGGCCGGATCGCGCCCAAGGGGATATCCACGGCGTTGAGGAGGTGCGCGGCCAGGTTGACTCCTGCCGCGGCATTTTCCGCCGGCTTGGCGTAGCGCTGCATGAACCAGGCGCGCACCAAGCGGGACGGCGAGGTCCAATCACCCGGTAGGCCCTGGCCGCCGCTCCCCTGGCCAGGCGGGGCCAACACGGCATCGCCCATTTTTACCGGCTCCACTTCAGCCGCCCGGATATTGAGATAATTACGGATATTGATGAGGTGCCAGTCAAAGGGCGGGGAGTTGGTGAGTACACCGAGGTCGGCGTGATCGTAGATGCGCAGACCTTCCTTAACCCATTCGATGACAATGCCGTTCCCTTGGGCGTCGTAAACCGAGATGTGCAGCGGGAACACCTGATTTTCGGCTTCTTTAAGAGGCTTGCCCCAGACATAGATTTTTTGGACCGCATCCTTTACCTGGGCGGCAGTTTCAAAATTACCGAGCATCCAGGTGCAAACGTCCAGAATGGCCAGGGCCTTGGCGGGATGTTTCGCCGCCGCTTCATCCTGATACTTCGTGTAGCCCGGGAGGTAAAGGGCGCCTAGGGACAGGCCAGCCTCATTCAGGCCATCCACCCCGCTACCGAAGGCCTCAAAAGCCAGAAAGCCATATTTGGAGGTCCATTTAAGCCCGGGTTTGCCGCCGGGGGCGTCAGTGCTGCCCTGCTCGCCGCGGGGATGGACCACGGCTTGATATCCAGGATTCCAGCCGAATTCCAGGGACCGCCCGATAACGAAGCCGCCGTCCTGGGCTTTGAGGATGAATTCGGTGCAGGCCGACGACGGATGTATCTGGACCGTGACGAGGGCCAATGCCATAAGGACCACTGCAAGATTTTGGGCTTTCCGCTTCACCATCTTCTCCTATGCTTCAATATTTTCAATAACTCACTATCTTTAAATCAATTTTTTCCCGATCTCAAGAATTATTTAGCAATTTGGCCATTCCTCTGGCACACTTAACATCTTAATAACTCTTTAAGTTTAGTGGATTTTGTCTTTAAGAGGCGTAGAGGAAAAACGATTATCTCCTAGGTGCAAAGTCAAGAGAGTCGAGGCGGTGCGGTATCCGGTTAGAATCCAAGCCAGTCTCCTATTCGTGGTTCCCCCCTCAGGTGAGAACGCAATTAATTAATCCGGGGTTATAGGATGGAGGTCGATGCGTACTAACTTGCCACTAGACGCCCTTCCGCTAATCTTCCCATATAACTCAAAAATTAATCATTGGAGAGGAAATATCAAGAATAGATCTCTCCCGGATCAAATCCGGCAACTGAGTTTGTTAATCATGCCCCCTGCTGGGAAACAATGGAAAATCTTCCGGGAGAGAAATGACGATATGATCCGGAGAGCTTGAATTTTCGGGGATTATATAAGTTTCCAATCATAGCAGTAACGTTGAACTCATATAATGTTGAAGAGAAGGTAAAAAACGTTCTGGCTAAGGTAATTTCGGAGCAGCTCATTCAAGCGTATGATAGTTGATTGGCGCCCCTTTAACTCAAAAGGTCAAATAAGAAGTGCTTATCCCATAGAGCAATACCACGATCTTTACTAAAGGAAATTCCGTCAGTAGTGAAGCCGCTAGGGCAAACCAATACACCTCTGGTTCCCGGTGATTGTCTTGGTAGTACCCCATTCAGTTCACGAACAACATCCACTCCCACCGGATAGGCGTGATTCTTACATTGTACATAAAGAATCGAATCTAAGCCCATTTCATCATATCGTCGAGCGATTAAATCTATACCACCATCTCTGGTCGGGGGGGTTGCTTCCACTTCCCATCCTTTGTTTTCTAAGAGCTTCTTGACATACTCTTCGAACTCTATACCGCTCATTTCTGTGAAGTTTGTTGGAAATCTTTCTGCACGCCGAGGGGTTTTTGCATGCTCAGGTGGCTTTAAACCGAACAGCCCAAAAAGCTCTTCGCTGGATAGAAAGGACTTTAAATCTATGGATACATCGTCGACCAGTTCGTCAAATAGAAGTTGCTTTTCTCGAAGAATATTGTCGATCCTTTCTTCTATGGTACCTTCGAGAACGTATCGATATACATGGACGGGAAAAGTTTGACCAAGACGATGAGCTCGGTCCTCAGCCTGCCGCTCAACTGCAGGATTCCACCAGCGGTCGAAGTGAAAAACATAAGATGCATCTTGCAAATTTAAACCCTGTCCCCCGGCGCGTAGTGAAAGTATCAAAACCTTATGTGATTTTTTTTCCTTAAATTCTCTAATCGTAGCATCCTTTTCAGAAGAGGAAAGGTCGCCCGTATAAAGTAACGGCCGTAGCGATTGGAGTCTGGTGGCAATTGCCCGGGCGCCATATTGCTCGTCAGTGAACTGTGAAAATATTAGAGCGCGATGTCCTTCAGATTCGAGAGTTCGCATGCGCTCATTGACATCTTGAAGTTTAGCAGACTGTCCAGTCGCAGGACAGAAATTGCAAATTTGCTTCAATTTCAAGATTAACTCTAAGACGTTTTCTATGCGGACAGTTTCACCGCGTTCCTGCAGTTGGATGATGCCTTCCTTTTCGGCTCTTTCATAGCTTTGAAGCTGAGAATCATCAAGTGGAAGCAAAACTTGGCTAATAGTTTTAGGGGGAAGATTGGGAAGCACATCGGCCTTCTTACGACGAAGTTGAAGTCCTTGGTGTCTTTCACGGAGATCTGGGCCAGGGATAAGTCTAAGGGGAGCCTCACTTTCTTTGAGGGGTCCAACAAATTCAAGGATTGAAGCCAGGTCATCCACTTTGTTTTCAAGAGGAGTTCCGGTCAGGACCCAGGCGCGCCGTCGGTAGATTTGCTTGCACTTTCTGCTGACTTCCACATCCCTGTTCTTAATCTTTTGAGCCTCATCGAGGATAACCACGTCCCAAGTGCGACGGCGGGGTGGTGACTGAGGATTTTCTGTGAAGTCGGCGCGCAAAGTTTCATAACTGGTAATGTATATATGAGCTGGGGTAATCTACTGCCAGGCACGATCTGCTACTGGTCCATGGACTGTGGAAATCCGTAGCTCAGGAGCCCAAAAACGTAACTCACGCCGCCATTGACTGATAAGACCAGCCGGGACAATTATTAAACTTGCCTCGATTAGACGCTGAAGGGTTAGAATCCTCAGGGCGCCAATTGCTTGGACGGTTTTTCCCAATCCCATGTCATCGGCAAGAAGCAGGGCTTCATGGGACAGCAGGGCTTTAATCCCTTCCATTTGGTATTCAAACAATGGTCGCGGCCACTCCAAAGGGCCGGTAACAGAAAGCAGAAGGTCAGTGGGAGGTTGCAGCAAATAGGCCAGTCGCTTGGCAAGGGGAAGCTTTGGTTCGAGATCCTGAGTCGCTTCCTTGCTCAAATCTCGGCGCTCGCCAATCTGCCTTAAGGAAGTAGGCGCAACAATTGCCTCCTCTCTCAACAAGAATCCGGCCAGAGCGACGGTCCCTCTTTCATCATCCGTTGATATAGATTCACCTTCCCATAGATTTATGGCGCACTCTATGTGTGGTCCTAAGGCCAGGCAATTTGCCCCGCCAAGGCGCTTAATTTCAGAGACCCCCAAAGTTTGCGGGGCAAAAACTTTTTGGGCAGGAATGGTCAAGCCCCTGGCGGAATCTTCCTTCATCTGCATTTGTCGGCGAAAAATACCCAACCACCGAGCACGCGGTACACGATCAGCATTGGTTTCTTTCCACCAGTCGGCTGTTTCTCTCATTTTACCTCGCCAACCTCTAAGCCAAAGACCTCTTTCAAGCCTATGGTTGCCCGACTGAAGGGCTCGGTCAGTAGTCCCCGGTGAGTCAATTCGTAGAGAAGCTTGGACTCTATCGATTCTTCGGATGGTTTGCCGGGATACCAAAATAGATGCATCGCTTCGTCAGATTCTGCGGTGTCCGTAATCTCGTCACCCGAGTAAGAGACTGCTTTGATGGCTGGAGCAATACGGCAAACTGGTATCGCAACATGGATGTCCTGGCAGAAAAGTTCGCTGCCTACCTCTTCAGCCAGACAAAGTATCAAGCTGGGCGTTCTGGGACAAAGAGTTAGTAGCGAGGCTGTGAGTTTTCTAGCGGCATGCCGGCGAATGTCATCTTGCCGCCAAAGAAAGGTGTGGGGGGTTTCAATCCGGTTGTAGGTAAACTCGATAGGCTCCCCCCGGACATTGATCAAGAATAGTGCGCCGAGAAAACCAGAACCTGTGGGTAATGGCTCGATCTTTAGATATCCGGCTGCGCCCAATTCCTCCAATTCGTCTGCATCTCGATAGGGGATGGGCATTTGTTACTCCTCCATTGCTCCCTCAGGGGAAACTTCAAGGTCCTTATCTTCTTCATAACCTGGTTTAAAGTCCTCTGTTTCGATTCTTGGTTTATAATCTGGATATTTGCGCTTAAGATCCCATTCGGTAATCCAGCCTTTCACATAATGACGCATGGTGGTAGTGCTTGTTTTTTCCACCCCCGATACGTCCGGTGGGCTCCAGTCGTATGCACCAGCATAGATAGGTTTGATTTTGGTATAAACAGTTTGGAGCAACGAATTGTCAAGAAATAACAGCGGGATTGCTTCTCGTTCAATAACTCGCATGCCTCGTTCGGCCTGAGTGGCCAAAAGAAGGTCATCCTCTGCCGCCCCCGCCATTAACTTCGCCGGGACCCTCTCTAAGTCGTTTCTGCCCTCCAGTACTTCGCGAGTAAAATCATCGGTGATTGAACACACTGACGAAACCCCAATAGATTCCCATCCTTCAAGTCTTCCCATCCATCTGGCCAGTTGCACATATGACCTCCCACGTTGCTTTTGGGAATAACGCCCAATCAGTTCTAATTCATCGATAAAGAGTATCCATCCCTCATATCCTGACGCAATCATGAGACGTGTCGCAAACTTAAATCGTTGCAGGGCAAGCTCCTTTAAAGTAATCTTACATATACTATAAGTTACACCTTCTTTACATTGTTTAAGCCATTTTTTTATTTCGCTAATATTTATTTTATCACCTGACCAGAAACGAATAATTCGATTTATAATTTCTGCATCATAAGGCATATTTTCAAATATGAAAAGGGTGGCGGCGAATAATTGATTTAAATCTTGACTACGATTTACCCACTGATAAAAATTAGCATAAGCCTGACCCTTTGTATTCATCTTAGTTGTTATTTCAGTAAGAGCATCTCCAATTCTATCTGGCACAACAGCAGCTTCGGCAGCAGAACGAAAGAACTTGACAGGATCATAAAATGGAGTTTCTTTACTAATGACTACTTTGCTACATACAAAATTTTCTTTTAAAGCTATTTGTGATAGAAATTCAAGTAAATGTGACTTACCTACACCAAAACCACCTTTCACCAATATTCCGCGAGGTTGCGAATTGTCAATTATGCTCTGCTTAATAGCCTGCAATTGTTCTCTAAATTTACTCTCGATTTCTGGCTGTGTACCACCCAATGCCAGAACTGCATCACGATTAGGGACCCCGGCACGTAACGCTTCAATGGCCCTGCGATTTCTTATTTGCTCAATCGTATTCATTAAAATCTCCAGCTATACTGTAGTGTCAAGAACATGACGAGACGCTAACTAGAGGAGCAAACGGATTGTCACGATCTATGTCATGTACTTCATCCCATATTCGCATTTTAAGAGCCGGGTAACGTGCCACCCCGCGTTTTTCATCCTTTACGAACCCAGGAGGAACAATTACTGTGATAAGACAATTCTCCAGGCTGTCAGATTCATCAATAAACTGTCTAAGCACTTCATAGCCATCAAGTACGGCAGGAATGGTATAGTAGAAAGTGCTATCAGTAGGCTTGATAGTCTCCATATATCGGGAAATATCCATGCATAACACAAGACCATTTATACCCACTATATTCAACCAACGGGCTAATGATAAGAACATATGGCGGGAATTGTGTCTCCCCACCTTTTGAAAGATCTGAGCTTCTTTAAGGGACGAAATCGTCTTTAAATCCCCCTTCAGCCAATCTTTGATGGATAAACATAAAAAGCTTTTGGCAGTTTGTGGCTCGAGTTCACCCAAGCATAAATGGATCATAGCGATTCTGAACTCTTGGCTCATCTTGAAATCTTTATAAATTCGGTTTTGAAGCCATCTATTAATATCCCTTCTAAAAAATATTTCCTTAACTTCATTTATAATGGCTAAAGTTTGCAGATTAAACTCACTGCGGTTTTCAGAAACTTCATATCCGTTTTCTTTGATTAAGTTTTTAACAAATTTGTATGCACAATCCTCCCAGTTCACTTGACGAGCAACTTCATGAAATAGTTTATCGATCATATGAGTTTTGGTTGTTGCCGAGTCCAATAAAACGAATAAACATCCCTCTTTTTGAGCAGCATCACGTATTTTTTGCCAACAACGATGGTGTTGCTGATCATGCATGGGTATGAGGAACTTAACTGCCGCTCCACCCTTACTGATAAATTCTTGTAAATATTCCGTAATAATAATATCTAACCATTCTTGGAAATCAATGGACATGGCGGAAGACTCCTATAGACGTTTAAAGGAAATCCCGTAATATTTCTTTTCTTGGCCATCCTCATTTATAACCCTAATGCTTTTTTGTAAGCTTTTCCCACCTGTACTTGGGACAACAAGATTCAAGACAAATCCTTGGTTTGTGTTGGCAATGCCGCTCTTGTCAAGCAAGTAAATATCTCGGGCAAATTCTTCTTTAGTGTATTCCTTGGACTGCCCTGGCAAAAGTGTAAGCAACTGGTAAATATCAAGAAGTTTTACGATCTTTCCAGTAGCCATGGCTTCTTCACTATGGCGAGAAAGGATCATGGAATAAGCTGTAAATAGGCATTCCAAAAAAGCCTGTGACTTAAACTTTGCAGGCTTGTTTTGTAATTCTCTGAGGTGCTTGGCTAGGATAGAGGGACGAAGTCGTCTCTCGACCATCTTGTCAATCTGGATGGCACGTTCCTGAGCTTTAATGCGGATGAGATAAGGGTAGCAATAAATCATCTCATGTTGTTTGAAAATCTTTACTCCGGCTTGTCTTGCAGCCTCTACGAGTTCCGACTGAAAGCCCCCACCCGAAAAATAAGTTTCCTCATCAAAGTCCCAGCTTTCCTTGGCATTGATAAACTGTTGCCTCAGGGCAGCGATGGCCTGCTCCGTAACTTCAATCATTCTCGGGAGTTCTCGTAAATTCCCTTTTTTAGCTGCATCTCGAAACTTCTTGACAGAGGACACCACTTTATTCGCAGTCGTCAGGGTTGCTTCAGCGTCTGCCTCAGTCCTGGCGAGAGATTGCTCCAAGCTGGCAGAATGTTGGGTCTCCATACAGCCTCCCAATTCATAATATATATTTTATGCTCCTGAGCAGTCCTTGTAAGTTCGTCAAGTATAAGGACACATTAGCACAATTAAGAAGAAATTAGCAAAAAATAATCGAAACAGAGATCCGGCTCCTTTCTGCGGACACATGACGCACTATCTTGCCACTATAAGCCCTTCCGCTAATCTTCCCATATCACATATTGAAAAGCCTTTGCAAATGTAATTCGGGTTGGCAACTTTCTTGAAAAATTGGGAAATCTCAGGGGCGATCATATTGACCCGGGGAGAGGGAGTCCTGACCGTGGTTTCCGGATTCAGATCAAGGCTATAGGTGCGGGACCGGACGGTGTTGACGCCAGAAGCAGGAGGCACACTGAATCAGCACGGTATCTCCGTCGCCTTCTCATAGCCGGCCTCAGCCGCCGGGACTTGCAATTAAAAAACGCACCCTCAAACCGACCGCGCCATGGCCTGCGGCGCGGAGCTGGGCCACCAGCTCTTCCTGCAAACCAAACCCACGGTGATCAGTGGCGATTCCCACCTGCTTGGACAATCCAAAAGTCATCAGGAGGCCTCCTTGAGCTTCCGGTAGCGTTGGATCAGGGTGTTCGTTGAACTATCATGGCCGAGCCGGGGCTCCTCCCGGCTCTCCAGTTCCGGGATAATGCGCTGGGCCAGAGCCTTGCCTATCTCGACGCCCCACTGGTCGAAAGAGTTGATGCTCCAGATGGTCCCCTGGGTGAAGACGCTGTGCTCGTAAAGGGCCACGAGTTTGCCCAGCGTTTCCGGGGTAAGGCGCTCGGCGAGGATCGTGTTGGAGGGGCGGTTGCCCTGGAAGACCCGGTGGGGCACGAGCCAATCCGGCGTGCCCTCGGCTTTTACTTGCTCGGCCGTCTTGCCGAAAGCCAGCGCTTCACTCTGGGCAAAGACATTGGCCAGGAGGATGTCATGGTGCCGGCCCAGGGGGTTAAGCGGCTGGCCGAAGGCGATGAAGTCACAGGGGATAAGCCTGGTTCCCTGATGAATCAACTGGTAGAAAGAGTGCTGGCCGTTGGTCCCCGGCTCGCCCCAATAGATGGGACCAGTTTGGTACGCGACCTCGGTCCCATCCAGGGTGACGTGCTTGCCGTTGCTCTCCATGGTGAGCTGCTGCAGATAGGCCGGGAATCGCTTCAGATACTGCTCGTACGGCAAGACCGCCACGGTCTGGGCGCCGAAGAAGTTGTTGTACCAGACGGTCAGGAGGCCCATAAGCACCGGCAGGTTGCCCGCGAACGGGGTGGTGCGGAAGTGCTCGTCCATCTGATGGAAGCCGTCCAACATGGCCCGGAAGTTGTCCGGGCCGATGGCCAGCATGGTGGAGAGGCCGATGGCCGAGTCCAGGGAGTAGCGTCCGCCGACCCAGTCCCAGAACTCGAACATGTTGGCGGTATCGATGCCGAACTTCGCCACTCCCTCAGCGTTCGTCGAGACCGCGACAAAATGCCTGGCCACCGCTTTTTCGTCGTCCCCGAGACCCGCCAGCGACCAGTTGCGGGCCGTGTGGGCGTTGGTCATCGTCTCCAGCGTGGTAAAGGTTTTGGAAGAAATGATGAAGAGGGTTTCCGAGGGATCAAGATCCTGGACCGCCTCCGCGAAGTCGGTGCCATCGACATTGGAAACGAAACGGAACGTCATGGCGCGCTCGCTGTAGTGCTTGAGCGCCTCGTAGGCCATCACCGGCCCCAGATCGGAGCCCCCGATGCCGATATTGATGACGTTCCGAATACGCTTGCCGGTGTGGCCCAGCCAAGCGCCGCTCCGGACGCGGCCGGAAAAGTTAGCCATCTTGTCCAGCACGGCGTGGACTTGGGGCACCACGTTCTCGCCGTCCACGACGATGACTGCTCCCTTCGGGGCACGCAGGGCTACGTGCAGGACGGCTCGTTTCTCCGTAAGGTTGATCTTTTCTCCCCGGAACATGGAGTCAATCCGAGCTCTCAAGCCGGATTCCTCGGCTAATTGCAGAAGGAGCTTGAGAGTTTGATCGGTGATGCGATTCTTGGAGTAATCCAGGTAAAGGCCCACAGCCTCGGCGGTCATCCGCTTGCCGCGGCCGGGATCGTCCCCAAAGAGTTTCCGGAGATGCAGCTCCCGAACCTGGTGATAGTGGGCTTCCAGGGCCTTCCAGGCCGGGCGTTCGGTGAGCGGCGCCATGCCCGTTGTCATGTTCGTGCTCCTTTCGTTCTGTCAGGTAAGAGGACCTGGACTGTCGTCGTTCATTGCCGATCTCCCCGAGGTCGCGGCCTGACTCCGACTACTCCAGCGCGTTATTCACGATCTGCTGGGCTTCAGTCACAATGGCTTCCAAATGGGCCTGGTCTTTAAAGCTTTCGGCGTAGATTTTGTAGATGTTCTCCGTGCCGGAAGGCCGGGCCGCAAACCAGCCGCCCGCCGCTATGACCTTCAGGCCGCCGATGGAAGCATTGTTGCCCGGGGCTTTGGTCAGCTTGGCCGTGATGGGCTCGCCGGCCAGCTGCGACTCCTTGACGGCATCGGGGGACAGCTTAGCCAGCTTCGTCTTCTGCGCGGGGGTTGCCGGCGCATCAATCCGTGTAGAAAACGGCGTGCCGAACTCTGCCGTCAGTTCCTGGTAGTGTTCGCCCGGGTCTTTGCCAGTGCGGGCGGTGATCTCCGCGGCCAGCAGGTTGGGGATCAGCCCATCTTTATCCGTCGTCCAGACGCTGCCGTCACGCCGCAAAAAGGTCGCTCCCGCGCTCTCCTCGCCACCGAAGCCCAGCGACCCGTCGATGAGTCCTTCCACGAACCACTTAAAGCCTACCGGAACTTCCACCAACCGCCGGTTCAGCCGGGCGGCCACCCGATCAATCATGCTGCTGCTCACCAGAGTCTTGCCCACGGCCACCGTTTTCGGCCACTGCGGCCGGTTGGCGAATAAGTAGGCGATCGACACGGAAAGGTAATGGTTGGGGGGGAGCAATCCCTGGCTGTGGCTCACGATCCCATGGCGGTCGGCATCGGTGTCGCTGGCAAAGGCTACCGCAAACCGGTCCTTGAGGTCGATCAGGCGCGCCATGGCCCAAACCGAAGACGGGTCCATGCGGATTTGACCGTCCCAGTCAACGGTCATGAACCGGAACGTGGGATCGACGCTATGATTCACGACTTCCAGGTTGAGGTGGTAGCGCGCCGCAATGGCATCATAATAGGCCACGCTGGCGCCGCCCAATGGATCCACCCCCAGGTGGACCTTGCTGTCTTGAATTGCCTGCATATCCACCACCGCCGGGAGATCATTTACATAAGCGTCAAGAAAGCGATGCGGATGTGTGGTAGAAGCTTGGCGCGCCCGCTCAAACGGGACTCTCGCCACCCCTTTCAGTCCGTCCGCAAGGAAGGCGTTGGCCTGCTGTTCGATCCATTGGGTCACCTGGGTGTCCGCCGGGCCTCCGTGGGGCGAATTGTATTTGAAGCCGCCATATTTCGGGGGATTGTGCGAGGGCGTGATGACGATGCCGTCGGCCAGGCCCCGGCGCCGACCCCGGTTGTAGGTGAGAATTGCATGCGAGATCACCGGAGTCGGCGTGTAACCCCCGGCCGCATCCACCATAATCTCGACGCCATTGGCCGCCAGGACCTCCAACGCACTGGCAAAGGCCGGCTCCGACAGCGCGTGCGTATCGATGCCCATGAACAGCGGCCCGTCGATACTTTGCTGCTTGCGGTAGAGACAGATAGCCTGGGTAATTGCCAGAATATGCGCTTCGTTGAAGGCGTGGTCCAGCGACGAGCCGCGATGCCCGGAGGTTCCGAAGTCCACCCGCTGCGCCGGCACGGCGGGATCGGGGCAATTGACATAGTAGGCGGTGACGAGGCGGGGAATGTTGGTCAACATCCAGGGCTCGGCGGGTTTACCGGCATAAGGGGAAATGCTCATCAGCTATCTCCAATGGCAATCAGTGGCACCATAAAATTAAGGGTATTTCCAGCGGCACGGCGACGCCGGGAAAGTAAGGGATGAGTCGCGGGGTGAAATCGCCCGCGGGCCGCGTCGCCGGCACTTGCGTGGTAAACAGGTAAGCTCCCTCCCGGTCCGGCAGCTTGTCCCCCCGGGCCATCGGCTGCCGCCAGGCGCGGTTTTCGGGGTCAGGAGCGAATAATTCCACTTGCACCGCCTCGGGATCAACCCCGCCGAAAATTACTTCCACCCGGAAATGATGCTGTCCGTCGTGCGTTTCTATTTGCAGGTCACCGAAAGAAATGGAGTGCCATTCCTGCTCAATCTGCCGCTGCCAGTTCGCCAGGCGAATCCCGAGAGCGCTTTGATTCGACCGGCGGGCCTCATAGGCTGCCGCCGACGGTAGATAAAACTCCGTGGTATATTGACAAACGGCGCGATTGGCGGAAAAACGGGCCGTGAGCATCGTCATGCTCGCCCTAACTTTGGCCAGCCAAGCGGTGGGAAGGCCATCGGCATTACGGGCGTAAAATATTGGGATTACTTCCTTTTCCAGGATGTCGTATAATGCCGCGGCCTCAGCCGCATCCCAGCCGGGATCATCACCGTGCTCCCGGCCATCGCCCAACGCCCAACCCATCTGGGGCTGGTAGGCCTCCGCCCACCAGCCGTCCAGTTCCGAAAGATTGAGGCCGCCATTGGTCAGCACCTTCATACCACTGGTGCCGCAGGCCTCCCACGGGCGGCGCGGGTTGTTGATCCAGACATCGGCGCCGCCCACGAGCTGCTCGGTCAACAGCATGTCATAATCGCTCAAAAAGACCACTCGGCCTAGTACTTCAGGACGCCGGGTGAATTGTACCCATTGACGGATCATTTCCTGCCCCGCCCCGTCAGCGGGATGGGCCTTGCCGGCGATCAGAAGCTGGACCGGGCGCTGGGGGTCCGTCAAGAGGCGAATCAAGCGCTCCGGATCGTGCAACAGCAAAGTGGGACGTTTGTAAGTGGCAAACCGCCGGGCGAAAACCAGGGTCAAAGCCTCCGGGTCCAGAATCTGCCCGGCCTTGGCGATATCCTCCGGGGAGGCGCTGGAGGCAGCCAGTTGTTGGGAGTAACGTTGGCGGGCATATTCAATCAACGTGTGCCGGGAGGCCTGCCGCATAGCCCATAATTCCTGGTCAGGCACCCGGCGTATCGCTTCTTCCACCTGGTCCGTCTCGCCCAACCACCGCCCTTTACCACAGTGCCTGGTCCACAACCCGTCTGCAGCCTGAGAATCCCAAGTTGGTACATGGATGCCGTTCGTGACGTGGCCAATGGGCACCTCGTCCTGGGGCCAGCGGGGGAACAGGGGTTGGAAGATGCTTCGGCTGACTTTCCCATGCAACTGGCTCACACCGTTGACCGCGCCACTGCCGCGTATCGCCAGATACGCCATATTGAAGGGTTCCTGGTCGTTGTCGGGATTTTGCCGTCCCAGGGCCATCAGGTCCCGGAACGAGATGCCCAGGTGACTTTCGGCGTAATTGCCGAGATGTTGCCGCATCAGATCCGGCGGGAAGCGATCGAAACCCGCGGCCACGGGGGTATGCGTGGTGAAGAGATTCCCAGCCCGGGTCACCTGGAGCGCCACCTCAAAAGGTTGCCCCGTCGATTTCATGAAATCCAAGGCTCGCTCCAGTATAGCGAAGGCCGCGTGGCCTTCGTTCAGATGGCACACTTCGGGATTCAATTCCAGTGTGCGCAAGAGCCGCCAGCCGCCAATGCCCAGCAAAATCTCCTGGTCGAGGCGGATCTCCACCCCGCCACCATAGAGTTCGTTGGTGAGTCCGCGCACGATGGGGGGATTTCCCGGGTCGTTCAGGTCCAGGAGATACAATTTTACCCGGCCTACCTGCGCCTGCCAGGCACGTATCCAGATGGTGTAGCCCAGGAGGTGCATCTGGAGACGCACCCATTCGCCGCTGGCATCGCGTGCCGGCGTGATTTGCAGCTGCCCTGGATCGTTAATGGGATAAAGGGCCAACTGGGAGCCGTCGGCCGCGAGGGCCTGACGAAAGTATCCCTCCTGATACAACAACCCGACGCCTACGACTGGCACCCCGAGATCGCTGGCGGCCTTGAGCTGATCGCCGGCCACGTTGCCCAGTCCGCCCGAGTAAATAGGGAGGGCCTCGCCCAGCATGAACTCCATGCTGAAGTAAGCCACCGTGGTCAACGGCGCCTGAGCCTGCGCCCTTTGAAACCAGGCGGCCGCGCCGCGGGAAGTGCGCATCTCCTGGACCAAGGTTTTCACCCGGGTCCGGAACTTGACATCGGCGGCCAAAGCTTTCAGCTTACCCGGCGCCACGGTTTGGAGAATGACCCACGGATTGCGGGTGAGGTCCCACAATTCCGGGGCCAGAGGCCGCCAGACGTCGTCAGCGCCATGATTCCATGACCACCGCAAGTCCAGTGCCAGCTCGACGAGTTCGTCCATGCCGGCAAAACTGCGCGGTTCGTAAGCAAAGATGGGGTCGGCCATTTTACCTCTCCAGTTACAGGTTTTTATAATCCGTTTATTGAAACCAGCAAGTACAAGGGCACCCCTCCCCGGCCGAAATCCGCCGCCGCAACCGGGATCGTCCCCAAAGAATTTCCGGAGATGCAGCTCCCGAACCTGCTGCTAGTGGGCTTCCAGGGCCTTCCAGGCCGGGCGTTCGGTGAATGGTGCCATGCCTGTTGTCATGTTCGTGCTCCTTTCGTCTTATCGTGGTCATCAATAACCAGCTCTTGAGCAAATCACTGCCTCACCCCGGCGTCCTCCCACAGGCGAAACCCACCACGGAAGGCATTGGCGTTGTCGCCTTCCCGGCAACCCGGAGGCAGCTCTTTCAGGTTATTGACGTTGCCTCCTCCAAGAACCACCTCGTCGGCTTCCAGGGCGGCGCTCAAGCGGGCCACCACATCCGCGACGTAACGTTGCCATCTCTTATGGCCCAGCCGCTTTAAACCACGGATTCCCACGTAATCTTCGTAGGTCCCCTTCTTGTAGGGAAGGTGGCCAATCTCCATGGCCTCCACGATACCTTCGACAATCATGCAGGCGCCGAGGCCGGTCCCCAGTCCCAAAAAGAGCATCTTCCCGCCCCGGTAACTCCCCAAGGCTTGCATGGCCGCATCGTTCATAAGCTTGACAGGGCATCCAAAGGCGGCGGCAAAGTCGAACCCTACCCACCCAGGTCCGAGGTTAGGCGGTTCCGCCACCGGACGCCCACGGAGAACCGGCCCGGGGTAGCCAATCGATACCACCTGGTAGTTCCAGTCCCCCGCCGCCTGCTTGACCCCGACGACCATCTCTGCGGCTGTGAGCGTCGACCCGGAGGGAAACTCCCGATGGGTATCCTGCCCGGTGGCCAGAATCTTGACGTGGGTCCCGCCAATATCAATTACCAGCACGTTCATGCCCAAACCTCTCTCAATAGATAGGCTTAGTCATTAAATCCCTCCGTTTCTATCGGAGCATCTTCCTGATTCAAATCCGGGTCTAAGTAAATACCGAGAAATTCCAGGTTGATCCCGGCAAGTTTTTTGAGCCATGATTTTCTGGCCATACCATTATCCTTCCGTTCAAATATGTTTTTAGGGATTGTTTCGAAATAAGCGCGGCACTCCCCGGGAAAGCGTGACTTCCTGGTCTTGGTGCCATATGGTAAACTGAGAACCTTCACGCAGCAGGTAGGTAGAAACCTCCGACTCAACGTTAATTTCTAATACCTGTCCTCGAATGCTCAGGGGGAAATAAAGGCGCTTCAGTCCCTTAGGCAACTTAGGGTGGAACTTAAGACAGCCGCCAGAATCCCGCAGACCGGCCAGCCCGTAGACACAGAGCATCCAGCTGCCGCCCATGGAGCCCAGATGGCAGCCATCCTTGACATTGCCGCCAAAATCTTCAAGATCCCTGAGCACCGCATAATGGGCATACTTCAAGGCCTTATCCAGGTAGCCGACCTCGAAGGCTATGATACTCTCAATACAGACCGACAGGGAAGAATCTCCAGTAGTCAAAGGGTCATAATAATCGAAGTTTCGGCGCTTCTGTTCCAGGGAGAATTTGTCGCCCAACAGAAACATGGCCAACGTCACATCCGCCTGTTTGAGCACCTGCTTGCGATAAAGTTTTAAGGGATGGTAGTGGAGAAGCAGGGGATAGCAGTCAATAGGGGTATGTTCGAAATCCCAGACCTCTTTTCCCAGAAAGCTGTCATCTTGAGGGTGGATTTGCAGCTCTGCATCATAAGGAAGATACATCAGTTCCGCAGCCCGGCGCCAGTTGTCGATTTCGGAGATATCGAGGCCGGTGTGGTCCACTATGGTGGCAAAAAGCCCGGGGTCTTTTTCCTGAAGCGTTTTTAAGGTGGCGACGGCATATCTCAGATTATTCTGGGCGATGATGTTGGTGTAAAGATTGTTATCCACTACAGTGGTGTATTCATCCGGCCCGGTAACCCCATGAATGCAAAATTTCCCCTCCCGGCGGACGGAGAAAAACCCGAGTCCATACCACATGCGGGCAGTTTCCACCAACATCTCAGCACCGCTGGCAAAAAGAAATTCCTGATCGCCGGTAACCTCCACATAATGTTGCAGGGCATACATGATATCCCCATTAATGTGGTATTGGGCGGTTCCGGCCGCATAGTACGCCGAAGCCTCCTCCCCATCAATGGTCCTCCAGGGGAAAAGAGCCCCTTGTTCATTTACTTCCCGGGCCCGTTGCCTGGCCTTGTCCAACATTCTATACCTGAATTCCAGGAGATTCCTGGCTACCTGGGGATAGGTGTAAATCAAGAAAGGCAAGACATAGACCTCGATATCCCAAAAATAATTGCCGTCGTAAGCCTGCCCGGTAAGCCCTTTGGCCGGAATCCCCACTCCTTCTAACCCGATCGATGCCTGAAAGATTTGAAAAAGGTTAAGGCGCATGGCTTGTTGCAGTTCCCCGACTCGCTGGTGGGGATGAGCGGGGTCGCCCTCCATTTGCACGTCGCTCCGTTGCCAGAAGTCATCCAGAAGGACCCGCTGCTTCTTTAAGAGATCCTCGAAACCGCAGGCTTTAGCCAGATTCAGAGTCTGCCCGACCGCATCGCACAACTCTTCGGTCGAAAGAGCCTGGGAAGTGTGGTAAGCAATAAATTTTGTAACCTTTATGGCCCTGCCGGATTGCCCTTGGCAGGAAAAGACGACCCTGCCCTCATCCTCAGAACTCTCGCTGCTGAAGGAATAATAGCCTGCCGTTTCTATGAGGTGATCGATGCCGCAAACCATATTGAGGTTACTGTGTTCAGTTTTATGGCCGAGGATTACTCTCTGGTCCTGGCTAGAGTTTAGCAGGGGCAGCAGCACCTTGCCCTTGAGACTCTGGTGCAGCCGCGGGTCTCCTTTTCGCAGGCGATCTTCGTGAACATTGCGCATCTCAGAAGCAATAACTACCCGGGCATCATCAGTTAAGACCGTCACTTCATAAGAAATGGCCGCAAGGTGGCGATATTCATAGGACACCAGTCGCCGGGATTTAATGCTGACGCGCTTGCCGGAAGGCAGTTCCCATAATATTTCCCGGTCCAGGGTCCCTGCCCGCAGGTCTAAAATTCGCTGAAAGCTGATTAGATTGGACTCGGCCAGGACAAAAGGCTCATCATCCACGTAAAGTTTGATAATCTTGGTATCGGTCACATTGACAATGGTCTGGCCTTCTTTGGCAAAGCCGTAAGCTTCCTCGCCGTAACATATCGGCCAGACCTCGAAGAAGGCGTTGATAAACGTGCCATTTTCGAAGGATGGAGTTCCTTCCTCGAAGCAGCCTCGCATCCCCAGATAGCCGTTTCCCAGGGAAAAGATGGTTTCGGCCTGGGCCAGGAAGCGGGGATAGAATTCCTTTTCTATCATCCGCCAGGGGTCCACAGGGTAGATATGCTGAGGAGATTTGAGGGGGCGGCGTTTGAGCATGATTCTTCTCCCGGATATTGCTCAGGTTAAAGTTACTGGTTCACGATAGCAATTCCTTGAGATCAGTCACGACCAGATCGGCGCCATGTTGCCGCAGCGCCTCGGCATCCCCTTGGCGGTCCACGCCAAGCACCAGCCCGAAGCCGCCGTTGCGACCCGCCTCAACCCCGGCCAGGGCATCCTCAACCACCACGGCTCGTCGGGGCAGTACGCCCACCATCTCTGCGGCCTTAAGGTAGGTATCCGGGGCCGGTTTGCCTTTCAGGTTGAGTTCTGCAGCGACGTTGCCGTCAACCCTGGCATCAAAGAGACCGGCAATTCCTGCGACCTTAATGATCGCCTGACAATGTTTGCTTGAGGAAACTACCGCGGTCTTAATTCCTGCCTGCCGCAATTGACGGAGCCAGGCAACCGAACCTGCAAATACTTCGACGCCTTGGGATTCCAGGGCTTGATTGAAAAGCTCATTCTTGCGGTTCCCCAAACCGCCAATGGTCTCCCGGTCTGGCGGGTCGTCGGGATTGCCTTGGGGCAGTTCAATACCGCGGGATTGCAGAAAACTGCGGACGCCATCTTCGCGGGGTTTGCCATCGACATAATCCTCATAATCAGTTTTGATATTGAAAGGCCGGAAGGTTTCCTTGTTCTTGGCGGCGCGGCGTTGCAAAAATTCGTCAAACGCCTGCTTCCAGCAAGCCGCATGGACCTTGGCAGTGGCGGTGAGCACACCATCTAAATCAAAGAGCACTGCCTCGAAATGATCAAGGTCGACTGGGGGAGCTGGACTCACGGGACTCCTCCTCTTAGGTTTTCTGACTGGCGATGGCCAGTTCTTGCGGGAATGCGAGCTATGTGGGATTAAACTGCCCGTGTCACTAAGATAAATACCCTGGCGGCGATGTCAATCAGGGAGAAGAGAAGCTTAATAGTAAGTTTTCATTACAAGAATTCATTATTATTGATTCCTTGACTGGACTGAAAAGATGATTAATTTTTTAGAATATTAAAAATATTTGATTACCCCCTGACCTGTGAAGGACAAAAAGTCCCTTTAATCACAAAATTCAGCCCAAAGGAGGTCATCATGTCCGTTGAATCAGCCAGAGCTCTTGTGGAAAAGATGAGGCGCGATTTGGAATTCAAGAAGCAAATCCTTGCCGCCGAGTCTGCTGCCAAGAGGAAAGAGATCATCAAGAGCGCAGGATTCGATTTCGATAAAATGCACCTGGACTCTTTGGTAAGCGAACTCACCCCCGAAGAAAGAAATGCTTTGATGATGTTATAATCTTGGGAAGCTTCCTAATTTCTCCTTGTCCAGATTGATTTTTGCCTTCAGAGCTTGAATTCTGCCTTTCTGCAGCAGGCAATCGGCATGGTCGGCCTGGGCGTCATGGGGCGCAATCTCGTTTTGAACCTGGCCGGCCACGGCTGTGCGGTGGCAGGTTATGACCAGGACCAGGCCAAAGTCGAGGCCCTGCGCCAGGAATCAAAGGAACGTGGCGCGGTTGGCGTCGGTTCATTTGAGGGACTCATCTTTCCGAATCTCGCTCTCTGCCTCAAGCCAGTCTTGTCCTGCTTGGCCAACGCGGCGGCCTCGCTGCTCGTAGAGTTCATAGGCTCGCTTGGCGATCTGAGGCGTCACCTCGACAGGTTCCTGGCCAATAGGGGCGCGGCAGTTGGATCAAAAATCCGATACGCGAGCAGCTTCACGCGGTCACTCAAGAGCGCCCATATCAGCGCATATCCCCATACGAACCCGGCCCAACCCCAGCCGAGGGGTGGCATAAGGAATCCATAGACCGCGATGAACGTCGCCACGATTTGTGTGCCGCCCGTGGCCATCCATAAAATCCGCGCCGGGCGTATGGACCAAAAGGGGCCGCGCGTGCGGGTGAGAAAGATTGTCAAATGTCCGGCCACGGACAGCATCAGATACATCATCGGCTGGAGATGCGTATGGTCGAGGTGATAGACACGATCGCCGAGGTAAAACAGACCAAACGCAGCCACGGGTCCGATGACGCCCAGCACCGAGGCGACCCCCATCACCATGCGCATGTTCCAGGCCTCGGGCAGGTCCCGGTAATGAACGTTGTCATAGGCAATGGACAGGATGGCGCCATCATTGAGCAGCGCCAACATCACGATCATCACCGCGGTCAAGGGATAAAAGTTGAAGATCAGGATCGCCGCCGTCATGAACAACAGCACGCGCAGCGTCTCGGCGATGCGGTAGATCGCGTAGCTGTTCATCCGCTGGAAAATTCTCCGGCTCTCCTTGATCGCGTCAATAATCACCGACAGGCCGGGCGTCATCAGCACGATAGACGCCGCGGCGCGCGCCGCGTCCGTCGCGCCCGAAACGGCGATGCCGCAGTCGGCCTTCTTCAGCGCCGGGGCGTCGTTCACCCCGTCGCCCGTCATGCCGACGATGTGGCCGCGTTGCTGCAGGACGTCCACAATGTGATACTTGTGTTCTGGGAATACCTGGGCGAAGCCGTCGGCCTTCTCGATGGACTCGGCCATCTCTGTGCTCTCTTGCTTTTTCGAGTCGCCCAGGTTGGCGGCATCGAGAATATTTGTGCCCAGCCGCAATTTACTGGCGGTTTCCTTGGCGATGGCCAGTGCATCGCCCGTAACCATCTTGATCTTTACGCCCATCGCCAGCGCGGTCGCGATGGTGGCCTTGGCATCTTTCCGGGGCGGATCGAACAGGGGCAACACCCCAACAAACTGCCATTGGCCTTCTCCCTCGGCCCGCGCCACGCCCAGCGAACGAAAGCCGCGCGACGCAAATTCGTTGACCGCCTTCTCGACGGCAGATTTCACCTGCCCAACATTGGCCGACAACTCCAAAATCACCTGGGGCGCGCCCTTCGTCACTTTGAACGTCTTTCCGTCCTTGCCCTTGACGGTGGCCTCGGTGCGTTTATGCACCGGGTCGAATGGCAGGAAATGAACCACCTCATAAGCCTTCAATGCCTCTTTGTCTTTCAGTCCGCCCAGAACGGCCAGATCAATGGGGTCGTTATTTTCCGCGCGCGACGCCAGCGCGCCATTCAGGATGACTTGCTCGGCGGGGATATCGTTCACGCTGAACGGATCGCCCAGCGACAGTTTGTTCTGGGTCAGGGTGCCGGTCTTGTCGGCGCACAGGATGTCCACGCCGGCCAATTCCTCGATGGCCACCAGCTTGCTCACAATCGCCTTTTTCCTGGCAAGCAGGCGCGCCCCGACCGCCATGGTCACCGACAGCACCGTCGGCATTGCCACGGGAATGGCGGCCACGGTCAGCACTAGGGCGAACTGCAACGTGGTGAGAATCGGGTCGCCGCGGAAGAGCGCGACGATAATAATCACCGACACCATGGCCGCCGCGAGGAGGATCAGGTAATCGCCAATCTTCAGCACCGCACGCTGGAAATGGCTGACGGTGTGCGCCTCCTGCACCAGTTGCGCGGTCTTGCCGAAGTAGGTGTTCGTACCGGTGGCATAGACTATCGCCTCGATTTCACCCTGACGGATGATCGAACCTGAAAACACCGCCTCGCCGGATTTGCGCTCGGCGGGCAACGACTCTCCCGTCAGCGTGGACTGATCCACCTCCACCGGGTCGCCGTCCAGCAGGCGCGCATCCGCCGGCACAATGTCGCCCATCCGCATGCGGATGACATCGCCCGGCACCAGCTCGCGCGCCTCCGGGGTGATCCACTTCCCATCGCGTTTCACCCGGGCCTTGATCGCCAGGGTGGCCTTGAGGGCCTCGATGGCGTTGCCCGCCTGGCGTTCTTCCCAGAAGCCGACCACGGCGTTGGCCAGAAGCAGAAAGAGGATGATGCCAAAGTCCGGCCAGTGCCGGACCACGCCCGACAGAATCACCGCCACTTCAATCATCCACGGGATGGGACCCCAAAAATAGCTGAGGAATTTCAGAATCGGATTGGTCTTCTTTTCTTCAATCTCGTTGGGCCCATATTGCGTCAGCCGCTTCTGCGCCTCGGCTTGACTGAGGCCGTCCGGCGACGACCCCAATTTTTTCTCCACTTCCGGCAGGGGCAGGGATTTCAAATCGTCCTTCGCATCGGGCTTCGATCCCGGCTTCGATTTGGGAGGCTTGGGCTGGTCGGCATTGGGTTTCATAATGGGTATCCTTCTGTCTCTGCTACGCCGCAGGTTTTGTGAGTTGCGGGATACTCGTGGTTATGCTCACGTTCTTTCCATCGCGGCATTATATTCGCCACGGCGCGCCGCCCGGTTGCACCTGGCTCGATGATACAGAGCTTGCTGGGCCGCCAACAGGTGGGCCTCCTTGCCTTGCCAAATCTCCAAAGCCGGTTGCTGGATGGCGCGGGCAAACGAAAACGCCAACGCCCAAGGCAGTCGCGACTTGAATCTAACATTCATGGCATTCAAACGGGCCGAGGCCAGTTCACCGGATTGGCCGCCCGACAAGAAGGCAATGCCCGGAACGGCAGCGGGGACGGCTCGCAAGAGACATCTCACCGTGGCGTCGGCCACCTCGTCCACCGCTGCTTGCTTGGGGCAGGTCAATCCCGGAAGCACCATGTTGGGCTTCAGGATCATACCCTCCAGCATCACCCGTTGCGTGTAAAGCTGGTTGAAAACCGTTCGCAGGACTTCCTCCGTTACTTCGCAGCACCGCTCCAGGGTATGCTCGCCGTCCATGAGCACTTCCGGCTCGACGACGGGGACCAGTCCAGCTTCCTGGCACAACGCGGCATAGCGAGCCAACGCCTGCGCGTTGGCCTCGATGCAACCCCGGCTGGGGATGCCATCGCCCACGGCAATCACCGCGCGCCACTTGGCAAAACGGGCGCCCATTTGAGAGTATTCAGCCAGGCGGTCGCGCAATCCGTCCAGACCTTCGGTTATTTTCTCTCTGGGATGACCTGCCATGTCCTTTGCACCGGTGTCAACTTTGATGCCGGGAATAATTCCCGCATCGGTGATGACTTTAACAAAGGGAGTGCCATCTTTCTTCTGCTGGCGGATCGTCTCGTCGTAGAGGATCTCGCCACTAATGCACTCACCGAGACCGGGCGTGGTCACAATCAACTCCCGATAGGCGCGCCGGGCCTCCTCGGTCTGGGGAATCCCCAACCTGGCAAAGCGTTTGTTGCAGGTTGGATTACTTTCGTCCATCGCCAGCAGGCCCTTGTCGCCGGCGACCAGCGTCCTCGCGGTGTCTATGAGCTCTGGCGCATTCATTTGGGGTTGCTCCACTTCCAGTTCCGGATTTCCGGCATGTCTTGGCCGTGCTTGTCGATGTACTGCTTGTGCTCGATGAGTTTGTCCTGGACCATCTGCTTCAGATAGGCCCCCTTGGCGCCCAACTGCGGCAGGCGATCGACCACGTCTTGCACCAGATGAAAGCGGTCCAGGTCATTCTGCACCCTTATGTCGAAGGCCGTCGTGATGGTGCCCTCTTCCTTGTAGCCCCGGACGTGGAGGTTACGGTTGGTCCGGCGGTAGGCCAGCCGGTGGACTAGCCAGGGGTATCCATGGAAGCCAAAGATGATGTGCTTATCTTTGGTGAAAAGCGAATCGTAATCCGTGTCGCTCAGTCCGTGCGGGTGCTCGGTTTGCGGCTGCAACTTCATGAGGTCAACGACATTGATCACCCGGATTTTCAGATCGGGCAGATGTTGGCGAAGAATGGAAACGGCGGCCAGAATCTCTAGCGTGGGCGTGTCGCCGCAACAGGCCATCACCACGTCCGGCTCGGCGTCCTGGTCGTTGCTGGCCCATTGCCAGATGCCAATTCCTTCCGTGCAATGCACAACCGCCGCGTCCATGGTCAGCCATTGGGGCAGTGCGTGTTTTCCCGCAACCACCACGTTAACGTAATGCCGGCTGCGCAAGCAGTGATCAAAAACCGACAAAAGGCAGTTGGCGTCGGGCGGAAGGTAAACGCGCACGATATCGGCCTTCTTGTTGATGACGTGGTCGAGGAAACCGGGATCCTGGTGCGTGAAGCCGTTGTGATCCTGCTGCCAGACGTGGGAGGCGAGCAGATAGTTCAGCGAGGCGATCTTCCGGCGCCAGGGCAGTTCCAACGTTACCTTCAGCCACTTGGCGTGCTGGCTGAACATCGAGTCGACGATGCGAATGAAGGCCTCATAGCTGTTGAACAGCCCGTGCCGTCCGGTAAGCAGATATCCTTCCAACCAACCCTCGCACTGGTGCTCGCTGAGCATCGAGTCCAGCACGCGTCCGGCGGGCGCCAGAAATTCATCATTTTCTACTTCCCGGGCGTCCCACTGACGGTTGGTGACCTCAAAAACCGCGCCCAGGAGATTCGAGAGAGTCTCATCGGGACCGAAGATCCGGAAATTACGCTGATCCTGATTTAGCTTGGCCACGTCACGCAGGAATTTACCTAGCACGAGCGTATCTTGGCCGTCAACGGCGCCGGGCGAAGGCACAGCCACCGCGTGGACGTGAAAGTCCGGCAAGCGCAGGTCGCGCAGCAGAATGCCGCCGTTGGCGTGGGGATTGGCACCCATCCGCCGGTCGCCCTTAGGCGCCAGCTCGGCCAATTCCGGCAGGAGCCGGCCATCTTCATCGAACAGCTCCTCGGCCTTGTAGCTCTTCATCCAGCTTTCGAGCTGCTTGACATGATCGGGATGCTCGGAATCCACCAGGAGCGGCACCTGGTGCGCTCGGAACGTGCCCTCAATTTGAAGACCATCGACGACTTTCGGTCCCGTCCAGCCCTTGGGTGACCTGAGGACGATCATTGGCCAGCGCCGCCGGGTGGTGTCGTTCTTTTTCCGTGCCTTGCTTTGGATTTGCCGAATGCCCTTGATGGCCTTTTCCAAAGTACTGGCCATGAGTTGATGCATCTCTTCCGGTTCATCACCTTCAACAAAGTGGGGCGTCCAGCCGCAGCCTCTTAGAAATTGCTCCAATTCCTCAGGCTCGATGCGGGCCAGGACAGTCGGGTTGCTGATCTTGTAGCCATTGAGGTGCAGGATCGGTAGCACGGCTCCGTCGGTAATTGGGTTGAGAAACTTGTTGGACTGCCATGCGGTCGCCAAGGGGCCCGTTTCCGCTTCACCGTCGCCGACGACGCAGGCGACGATCAGATCGGGATTGTCGAACGCGGCCCCGAAGGCGTGGCTGAGTGAGTACCCCAGCTCGCCACCTTCGTGAATCGACCCCGGCGTCGTCGGCGCCACATGGCTGGAAATCCCGCCGGGGAACGAGAACTGCTTGAACAGCTTCTTGAGCCCGGCTTCGTCCTGAGTGACGTTCGGATAGACTTCAGTCCAGGTGCCTTCGAGGTAAACGTTGCCCACAATCGCCGGGCCGCCGTGACCGGGACCGGCGATGTAGAACATATTCAGGTCATACTTCTTGATGACCCGGTTCAAATGCACGTAGATGAAGTTCTGGCCCGGCGTCGTGCCCCAGTGTCCGACCACCAGCGGCTTCACGTGCGACAGCTTCAGCGGCTCCTTCAGCAGCGGATTGTCGTAAAGATAAATCTGGCCGACCGATAGATAGTTCGCGGCACGCCAATACGCATTCATCTTGTGGAGCAGTTCCGGGGAAAGAGTTTTGGTCTTCATGGTTCAATTCTCCTTTTTTCAGCCAAGGCCGAGAACGCGGCAAACCGTCTTGGCTATCATCCATTCTTCGTCCGTGTGAATGACGCGGACCGCAACCCGGCTGGCCGCCGCGGAAATCAGGCCCTCATTCGCCGCGTTTCGCTTTTCTTCGAGTTCGATTCCAAGGAATCCTAGTCCATCGCAAATCCGGCCGCGGAGCGTGGGCGCATTCTCTCCGATGCCACCCGCGAACACCAGCGTGTCCAGTCCGCCCAACGCCGCCGCGAAGGCGCCGATCCATTTCTTGACCTGGTAGCAAAACAGGGCGACCGCTTCAGCCGCCCGGACGTCCTGCGTTTCCCGGTCGAGCAAGTCACGCATGTCGGAACTGGTTTCGGAGATCCCGAGCAGCCCGGACTGGAAATTGACCATCTCGTTGAATTGCCTGGCGCCCATTTTCTCCGTGCTCGCCAGATACCAAACCAGTCCGGGATCGAGATCGCCGGAGCGGGTGCTCATGGGCACCCCGGCGGTCGGGGTGAAACTCATGCTTGTGTCCACGGGTTTGCCGTCACGCACCGCCGCCAGGCTCGCGCCATTGCCGAGGTGGGCGAGGATGACCCTGCCTTGTGCCGCTTCCGTTCCGGCCAGGCGGGCCAATTCTCCCATGAGAAACGCATACGACAATCCGTGAAAGCCGTACCGTCGCACCCCCTGCGCTTCGTAGCGGCGCGGAATCGGCAACAGCCGGGCCACGCGCGGCAGGTCATGGTGAAAAGCCGTGTCGAAACACGCCACTTGGGGCAGGTCGGGAAATCGGCGATGAAACGCCTCGGTTAAGAGGATCTCCTCCGGTAGATGCTCAGGATCGAATGGACTGAGATGGTGCAGCTCCTCAACCATTTCCGCAGTGATTCGCTGCGGCTGGCTATACTTAGGCCCGCCATGCACCACACGATGCCCCACCGCGCCGAGCGAGCCACTGCCAATGGATTCCTCCAACCAATCCATCAACACATTCACCGCCGCTGTGTGATCGGGCGCCGTCACTAACCGCGAAAAGTTGTCCGCCTGGTTCAATCCTTTCACCCGCAAGCTAGCCTCCGGCAGTCCAATCCGCTCAATCCCGCCCTCCAGAATCCGTCGAAGCGAGTCACCGCCCTCGAACAGAGCGAACTTGATGCTCGACGAGCCGCCATTAATGGTCAGGATCAGCGGTGTGCCCCGGAGCCGCTGAGTCGGTTGGTTATTCATGCAATCGGCTCTCCCGTTTAGTCAGCCGGTAACCGCCCTCGATCATCACCGCCAGAGCAACCAGCGCCGCCAGCACCCACAACTTTGAGGGGGCGGTCCGCGCCGTCTGCCAAACCAGCGCGCCCAACGCCGCGAGGCACGCGACGGCCCCGGCCGCCGAAATCCAGCCGCGGCTGTTGGTATGAGGCGCCTGAGACGCGTTGGCGGTGTTGACTGCGGCGAAGATCAACAGAAACCCGGCGCTGCCCAGCGTCGAGATGCTGGTCAGATCCAAGGCGTTGGCCACGAACAGCGTCAGCCCGGCGGTGATCAACAGTCCCTCCATCGGCTCACTCCACACTTTCCGCTCCAGCATTGCCGGCAATTCGCCGTCGCGCGCGATGCAATAACTCAACCGCGCTGAGCCGTATAGCGTGGCGTTGATCGCGGAAGCGGTGGATAACATTGCTGCGACCGCGATCAGCGTGAAGCCGGCCTGCCCTAGAAATGGTCGAGCCGCTTCCGCCAAGGCGTAATCCTTGGCCGCCACGATCTTGTCCACCGCGAGATTGCCCACTGTAACGAGCGCGACCAGCACGTACAACCCAATCACGAACCCGACCGCGGTGTAGTACGCGCGCGGCAGCGTCCGCGTCGCGTCCCGCACATCGTGCGCAGTGTTGGCGATCAACTCAAACCCTTCGTAGGCCACAAAGATGATCATCCCGCCCGCCGCCAACTGCAGCGATGGCGACCACGAGCCTGGCGCGATTTGGGAGGTCTTGATGCTGGCAAGGCCCGCGCCGACAAAGAACAACAGGATCGCCACTTTCAATCCCACGATCCAAACCTCCGCTTTGCCGATCAACTCGGCGCTGAGCAGGTTCAGCCCGGTAATCATGATCACGCTGAGACAAATCAGTGCATGTTTGCCGGTCGCCTGCCATGTTTCCGGCAAAAACGTCGCACCATAACTGCCAAACGCAAACGCATACAGCGACAGCATCACCACGTAACTCAGCCACAACAACACGTTCATGCTGCCGGTGAACATACCGGCACCGAACGCACGGTCGAGGAAGGTTACCGTTCCACCGCGACTCGGATAAGCGACGGAAAGCTTCGCGTACGAATACGTCGTCAGCAACGCCACCGCGCCCGCCAGCGCAAAGGCCACCGGAGTGCCCCCGTGCGCCAGTTGCACCGCCAACCCCAGCACCGCAAAAATCCCGCCCCCGACCATCCCTCCGACGCCGATGGCAACCACCGCCCACAACCCAATCTTGCCGTCGCCTACTTTGCTCATGCGCCGTTTGTCTCCTGTTTGCCGGAACGATGCCCTTCCCCAACGTTTTTGATCCTGATGCGGATCAGCGATTGGTTGGTTACGTTCATCATTTTAGTCCCAATGTCTCCAGTGCGGTCCGGGTCTTCCCCAGTCCTTGGTGATGGATGCCATGAATACCGCGGCTTTGGACGACATGTACGAACATCGGGGTGTTTTCGATATAGACTACCTGCCTGGCTGGCGCCTGGGCGATGTCCAGCCCAAGCCGAAAGGTGTCCGCGTCGGGCTTGCGGACATGGACGAAGCAGGCGGAAATAAAAGAATCCACAAACCCGTCCAGCTTGAACTCTCAAATCCGATACACATTCCGTTCGCGTCCTTCGTTGCTGACCACGGCGATCTTCAGCCCATGCCGGACATTGAGTTGAGCGACTAGCTCGATCATCTCGGAGTGAGGCTTCGATTGCGCAAACATGAAGCGCCGAAACTGAGCCCGGGGAACGGTCGCTTTTGGTAGAAGACCACCCGGCCCAAATACTCTTCCAGCGTGAGCTTTCCCTCCTCGTAGGTCTCGAAGGTCAGGTGATGCCGATCCTCCTTCTCGGCCAACTCCAGCTTGAACTTCGTCGCCGCCCGTTTGCGGGCATGATTCCACCCGTCGGTGAGTAGGACGCCGCCGATATCCAGAAATAGCGCCGTGATCGGGATCGCTCTTTTCATTTGGCCTCCGTCAACGCCGTCTGCTACCTTTGACAGTTCGTTCCTCGAGCCAGAAGTATGGCGCTAGATCGGGGGCTCAGGTGGTAAGTTTGTGGATCTTCCCAAAGCGGTTCCTCGTCCGCAGCAAACAGATCTTGTGGAGCTTCGCGAGAGGTGTCAACGGCCAGATGCCACCGAGCTCCCGGCAGTACGGGGGGCAAAGCGAAATCGACCGCATCGGCACCAGCATTGAACATCAGGCAAAGTGCGCGCTGCTCATCTTCATGGATCAGACAGGCAAACTGTTTTTCTTTCGGGTCGTCCCAGTTGGGCAATCCTCCTTGCGGGCCAAACCAATGGATCTCGGCGTCCGTGTAGAATTGTTCCTTGCTCAGAATCGGATGGGCGACACGAAAGGCGATCATGCCACGGGTGAAGCGGAAAATTTCCCCGTGCCGTTCCAGACAGCTCCAGTCATACCAGCTCGTTTCGTTGTCCTGGCAGTAGGCGTTGTTGTTGCCACCTTGCGTGCGGCGAAATTCGTCCCCGCCGAGCAGCATCGGCACCCCGCGCGAGATTAACAGAGTCACCAGGAAGTTCTTGATCTGGCGTTTCCTGATGGACTCGATCTGGCCGTCCGCGGTCTCACCTTCAGCGCCGTAATTCTCAGCGAAATTCTCGCTCGTCCCGTCGTGGTTGTTCTGTCCGTTGGGTTCATTGTGCTTCTGTCGATAGCTCACGAGATCATGCAACGTGAAGCCATCGTGACAGGTGACGTAATTGATGCTGCTCTTGGGGCCTTTGCCGGACTTGGAATAAATGTCGGCGCTGCCGCAGATACGTTGGGCGAATAAACCAAGAAACCCATCGTCGCCGCGCCAGAACCGTCGAACGTCATCACGGTACTGACCGTTCCACTCCGCCCAGCGGCGTTCGGAGAAGCTCCCGACCTCATACGCTCCGGCGGCATCCCACGCCTCGGCGATGATCTTCACATCCCTTAAGATCGGGTCCTCGGCGATCCGCTCGAGAAGCGGGGGATTGCGCAGCAAGTTGCCGGAACGGCCCCGACCGAGCACCGCGGCCAGGTCAAAACGAAATCCATCGACATGCATCCCCACCACCCAGTAGCGCAACGCGCTCAAGATGTGATCCCGCACCACGGGATGGTTGGCATTAATGGTGTTGCCGGTGCCCGTGTAGTCCTTATAAGAACGTTTATCGTCCGCCAGCATGTAGAAGATCGTGTTATCAATCCCGCGGAAACAGAGTGTAGGCCCCTTTTCGTTTCCCTCGGCCGTGTGATTGAAGACCACGTCCAGGAACACCTCGATGCCCGCCCCATGGAAGGCCTGGACCATTTCCTTGAATTCCAGTTTCTGCTGACCCACGCCTCCCGAACTGCTATAGGAAGCTTTAGGCGCAAAGAAGGCCACGGGATCGTAGCCCCAGTAATTCCCGAGTGGCTGGCCTGTTTGCGGATTGATGCCTGTCTCCTGGTGTTCATTGAATTCCAGCACGGGCATCAGTTCCACGGCCGTCACCCCCAGTTCTTTGAAATAGGGGATCTTTTCCATTAGGCCTCGGTACGTGCCTGGATGCGCCACACCGGAGCTGGGATGGATAGTGAAGCCACGCACGTGTGTTTCATAAATGACCGTCTTCGGCCAGGGATGCCTGGGCGGACGGTCCTCATGCCAGTGAAAATGCTCCTGCGTGAATACGCATTTCGGCATGGCGCCGGCATCATCGACCATCGAACACACCGAGTCTCCGTCGGGCACAGACGGATCGTATCCCCGAGCCGGACCGAACTCCCAGGTGGGCAACCTCGAGATCGCCGTGGCGAAGGAATCTAGGAGAAGCTTGTTGAAATTGAAACGATGGCCGTCCTTGGGTTGATACGGGCCGTCCACGCGATAGGCATACAGCTGGCCATCCCGAATCCCCTCAATCCAGACGTGCCACACGTCACCAGTGCGGTTGCGCGCGGGATCCAGATCAATCACCCTGGCGGCTGTGGCATCTTCGGGATGATCAAAAAACTCCAGCCGAACGCGGCTGGCGTGTCGGCTGAAGAACGCAAAGTTCACTCCTTCGCCAAGTGCATAGGTTCCCAGAGGCAATGGTGCACCAACTCGAACATCAGTCCGCTCCGATACCTCCGCCACATAATCATGCAGAGGGCGTTCGGACGCAGTCAGATCTATGGTCGCGTCCACCTTTTCTGCGGCCTGGCCTGACACGGACGGCATCCGCTTGTTGGCTGTCGCATTCTTTTCAGTCTTTTGGGACGACATAAGACAACCTGTGAAACCTTCTCCCGTTCGAGGTTACTTCACCGCTGCCAGAGAATAGGATCGACTTCCAGGGGCACCGCACCGCCGGCGCAGTGCGGTATCACCCGCGCTGTATAATCTGTCGCCGGGAGTGTCGCGGGCGCCGGCGCGCCATAGGCATAATCGTTCCCCCCCGGTGGTCGCCGGACGCGGCAAAGTGATATCGAGTCTCGACAACACCCATCGTTCATTGAAGTCATTCTTGTTTTCTGAGCTCGTTTTCCTTCTCTTTGTTGGCGCGCTCCTGGCCCAATCCCATGGTCAAGGCCGTCAGCCCGGCAATACCCCCTAGTTGCATGGTATCCACGGCCGTGCTGGGTACAATTACGATCGTGGCGTTCGCCTTCAAACCCTCATAAAGCATGTTCATAGCCCTCAAGTGAAGAGCGATAGGATTGTTGGTATAGGTCTTGGCCGCTTCTCCAAACTTCTCCGCCACCTGTCGCTCCGAATCTCCCAGAATCACCCGGGCCTGACGTTCTCTTTCAGCCTGGGCCTGCATCGACATCGCATCCTCCAAGGCCGGGGGAATAAGCACATCCTTGACTTCCACCGAAATAACATTAATGCCCCATGGCTCGGTGCGCACATCAATGATCTTCTGCAGCTCGTCACTTATTTTCTCCCTGCCTTCCAGCATGTCCGAAAGCATGGTCTTGCCGATGACATCACGCAGAGCCGTCTGGGAGGCCCAACTTATAGCGCTTTGATAGTCGGCTACATCCAGGGCTGCCTTCTGGGGGTCCACAACTTTCCAAAATAGCACTGCATCTACATCCACCGGCACCGTATCTTTAGTAAGAGTCTTTTCTGCCTTGAAAGAAGCGGTGATCACGCGGGTGTCAATCCAGTAAGGTATCGTGTCGATGACCGGGATAATGAAAAACAGTCCCGGTCCCTTGAGGGAGCGGAACTTGCCTAAACGCAATATCACCGCCCTTTCCCACTGATCCGCAACCCTAATTGCGAGAGAAACAACGAGGGCGATAACAAAGGCAATGACTCCAATCGGTGCGCTTTTCATGACAAATGCTAACCCACCGCCAACGACAAAAATTACGATGAAGATCAATGACGCAAAAGAGTTGGTTTTTCTCATTTCGATTACCTCCATGATTTAGGCACCTGAATAGGAGCCGTTTCTCGGTTTGACCGGAGCTTCCCCCCCCATCCAGGTAATTTCCCATCAATTCATGCGGAATAATCCGGGAAGAAATGTTAGTCATGATAGGGAAAGCAATCCCTTACGTGCCTGGCCTGAGGCGCAAACTTTGACGCAAATGCGTACGGTCCCCCAGCACCTTTAGTAATGGTCCTTGTTCGGTCATTTCCACGATACTCAACGCGGCCACCGGCATGCTGAGGCGGTCGCGATAGCGGCCCACATCGATGCCCAACAAGGAGCACAGCATGATGCGCCCCGTGGCTTTGTGGGATACTATCAGGACATTTCCCGAGGGATGCCTCCGTTCAATCTCATCCAGCACCATGGAACTGCGGCGGGCTACGTCCACCCCTCGTTCGCCGCCGGTGGGCGCGTTCCAACCCGGATCGGCCAGCCAGCGGACATATTCATCATGGAACTCGTGGTTCACTTCCTCCGGGGTCTTGCCCTCCCAATGGCCGTAGGCGATCTCTTTGAGCCCCTCCCTCTGGTGCGGGTTTAGTCCCACGGCTTCGCACAAAGGTTGGGCCGTAGCCACGGCGCGTTTCAGGGGACTGCAAAAGACGGCCTCCCAAGCAAGGTCTCTATAGGAAGTGGCAAAGTCGCGGGCCATTTGGCGACCTTCGGGGGTCAGGGCCACATCCGAAACCCCGGAATAGCCGCCGGTCTGGCTGGACTGCGTCTCCCCATGTCGGAGGAAGTAGAGGGTAAGGCCCATGAGTCAGGCGCCTCCTTTCCGCAGAGTGGCAGGACCACCGTAGCCAAGCCCTGCTCCCGCAGTTTCAGGACTGAATCAAAAAATCAGCTAGTTGAACCCACAATTATTGAGAAAACTGGTTTCCTGGGGTTCATATTTCGACCTTCCATGAATGTGGTCTTCTAAGGCTTGATTTTGCGAGAGGAATTTTTTCGGAAGGTCAGATAGACGCCTTATAGTTTTCAGATAATCATTTTGTACGCCCTGTCAATTTGTAACTTTTTTTTACCACAACCCCAGGAGGTCCAGACCAGCCCGCTTTCTAGCTTGAGGGAGGCCGAGGGAAGCAATGATTTTTTTTGAATATTTCCCGCCCCCAAACATCACTCCAGCCATGCTCTATGGCATCGTCGCCCACCGCATGGGTCCGGACAAGGCCGCAGGTTCGCGGCTAAGACCATGGAGTCGGTAGGGATTGCATCGAGTGCGGCGAATGCCTGGAGTGCTGCCCTTATGGGCTGCTGCCCATCTCGGACCGCATCCAGGAATTTCTAGCACTTTCCGACCTTCACCGCCAGGAGAGTCCGGAGAAAGCTGATTAAACAGAGTTAAGGCTCTTTTTCAACAGGCGAGAGGTTCGACGGCGAGGAGTCATTATGGCTGTTTGAGCTCACACAGCTTAGCAGCCCGTTCCCTGACCGCTTTAATGATCTGGGGCATGGTGCTACAAGTACCCTGCTTGACAAGGAACCCGGGAAGGGCGCCGCCGGGATCGGTATTAATCCTATAAATGGCCTTGGTTTTAGCAGTGCCAAATGGCGCCAGAATCCATTCGCCGGAATTTTCTCGCAGGTTGCCAATTACGAGCAACCAAGAACTGTGATAACGATGCTGGGCCGCGCTGGTTTCATCATACAACCCCTTAATGATGTACCAGCGGTTGTTGCAAGGCCAGGGGAATTGCAGATTAGTATAATGATATGCAGAATATTTTCCGCCAGGGATACGATAGCTGGCCGGGTCCGCGGGGATGGGGCCCAGTAAGGCCTCCACTTCCTCAGCCCGGCTCGGCCGCCTTTGCAATATCAAGGGAATCTTCTCCGCCGGCACCGCCATACTATTCAATGTCCGGGGCATGAAATACTTAAAATTATTAACGTCATCAATCACCTGCCAGACGATTTCCGGGGAAGCATCTATAACCCCGGTCATCTCGGCGCGTATAAGGGAGGTTCCAGGATCTTCTTTCGCAGTGACAATGATCTCTCCCGCGGCTAATCGCCGGTGAAGATCATCCGGAGCGCCGGCGCAGAGTGCCAAGCCTGGGAAAAAGATTATCCCCGTATACCACAAGAAAATCCAGGCTCCCAGACACCGTTTCATTAGGGATTTCATCCAGAGTCTCATGGCGCCCCACCCCGTTGCGGTTAAAAGGTGAGGCAGGTCCAGCCCGTTTTCAGCATCTCGGTCAAGGGAACGCCCATGTAAATGACTTCGATGCCCAGCGACTTGAGCTTATCGGTTACCCCGTAAAGATCCGCGCAGGCTTTGCACGCTTGCAGTTCAACTCCCACCGCCTTCAAATCTTCCAGTTTCTCTTGAAGCTCCAGGTCCATGCTCAGTAGCTGGGCTGAGGGGCCCCAGACCACTAGCCTGACGCGACCTCACCAGCCCTTGAGCCTGGAGTTCTTGGAGTACATAAAAACCATTTTTTTGGCAACTTCCCGATCTCCCGAAGACCATATTACCACCATATTTTTGGAAACTGAAGTCTCAACCCTGTTTCCTCTCCCTCTTCCCCGGGCGTGATGCCTAAGGGGGGCTTTAAGCGGCTTTCACCAAAATCTTTGAAGCCCGAACGTTATGGACCAAAATATTTCACAAGTTTTCCTCGCACCTGAGTAGCCGGTTTTTACGTACTATAACTCACATTTTGATGATGCGCTGCGGCATAAAATAATAATATTTCTTGGAACTTGGGGTCATGGGCATAGGCCTCCCAGCCTAACCAGGCAAAAAGCAGGGCAAGGATGGCCAGATCATAATCGAAGGCATAGGGTATGGCCAGGAAAATTCCCACGGCCAGAACTGATCCTCGTATTGGCAAAGGAAAGCGACGGCACCAGACCCAGTTGACCGCTAAGATGACCCCGATTATGGCAACCGGCCGCATGGTTGTGGCCAATCCCGGGTTTGCCCCATTCAGCGGCGCGGCCGCAAAGACTGTCGGCATCTTTCCCCAGAGAACCCGACCATCCACACTAGTTCGGGGGACAGCACCACAGTTTCGCTCGCTTGGGCCCAAATTAAATGAAATAGGACAGGCCTTGAAAGTTCTGGGGTCCATCATGGTGCGGATTTCAGTTGTAGTTCTATCCGCTCCTGGTCTCCATATACAAGGGCCACCAAAATGCTCAAATACTCTTGCAAATTTCTGGTCAGCAGAAAATTTTGCCGGACCAATTCTTTTGCTATACGACCCATTTCCAGGGCTTTATCGGGGTGACGTAAGAGATATCTGGCGCGCAAAGCAGCTCCCTCCGGAGTCTTAACCAGGAAACCCGTGTGATGGTTCACTATCTGAAGCCGAATTCCCCCCGCATCCCCGCCAATTACAGGTTTTCCTTTCCATAGGGCCTCAGTCACGGTGAGGCCGAATCCTTCTTTGAGAGATTTTTGCACCACCAGGTCCGCGCCTCGCTGCAAGGCATTAATCGTGACATGGGCATCCGGAGGTAAAAGCAGCACGTGGATGTCTTTATCGCCGCCGGCCTCATTACGAACCTCGGCCAGAACCGCGGCGCCTTCGGGGTCATCGGTGGCTTCACCGCCTGCGAGGACCAATTGCAGTGATCGAGCGAAAGACCTGACCAATCGATATGATTTAATTACGCCTAGAGGATCCTTGAACCGATCAAATCGCGAGACCTGGAGCATTATCAGTCTATCGGGGTCCAGGCCGAATTGAAGTTTGGTGGCCTGGACTTCCTCCGGGGTCAGATCCATGTTTTTTTCGCTGAGAGGGTCGATACTGGGCGGCATCAGATATTGGATATGCGGCAAGGGTTGGGCAAAATCCGCCAGGGAAAAAATACTCGCATCGTATTCCATGACATAGTTACGCAAGTATTGCCACACCGGGCGATAAGGATGGCTCAGGTCGATATGACATCGCCAGATCCACTTGCCTTTTCGGTTCGGGCATGACCTCAAAAGGGGCAGCGGCTGCGGATCATGTATAATAACAATGTTGGCTTCCTCAAGGATCGAACGGAGCTCTTCCGAGTTTTGCGCGCCGGTTTCCTCGTAAATCTTGAAAAACCCATCCCCCAGCTGGACGGGTATGCCTTGTAAGGCGTTGTGGAAACTCTTGGTGACCTGGAAAAACGCCTCTTCACCTCGAATTACTTCCCACCGCACATCGAGGCCCAGATCTTTCTGGAGGGGGACCAGCTTGCTCAGAATTTCCGCGACGCCGCCACCTACATAAGTGGAGTTGACGTGCACTACCTTCATGCCTCTTAATGGCCTGGCAAGTTGACGGAGTCGATCGATCACGTTTTCTCCGGTCACTTCCACATAATCCTGAATAGATGTCATCCGGACACTCTCCGAAAATAATGTGCAAACAGATTGGTAAGTTGTGTGCGTAATTCCTCGAGGGAGCCAAAATAGGGATCAACTGCAGCCACTTGTGAGCAAAGGTCTTCATGACCGCAAGACCTCAACCAGGCGCGGAAATCGTCCATCATTTCAGGGCTGCGGCGTCTCGCATCAATAAAATGATAAAATATGCTTCCCACGGACATTTTGGACACAGCCTCCACCAATTCCTCCGGCTCTTCAATTTTGCCGCGGGTATCGAAAACCACCATTTGAGCGCGGACAAAATGAAACTGCATGTCGGGATTGGCCCAGGTAAGCGTTCCGATCTCATCCAACCTCTGGTCGATGGCTTCGAGCAGCTCCTGGCGCAAGGATTCCAGATTTACAAAAGGATCCGGGTCGATAACCGATAATCGTTCCGCAAGGATATTGTCTTGAAGGGCATGATGAACCCATTCGGCAAAATCGTTGTTGTATTCGGGTTCATCGAACCTTGGCCTCAAGAGCCCGCCCCAAAAATGATGGTATATGCTCCCGAGATGGATGTTATGCAAATGCTCTCTCATTTCTTTTAGGTTTTGGGCCTTCTGCCCGGTTGCTATGGTCACCAGCGCACAGTCTTTGACGAAAAATGGTTCCCGGTTGGCTTTTGTAGACATCTTATCCCCACAAGTTCATAGAATTACTTTGATAGGTAGATACGCCTTGACTCTCGGCAGTTGTCCGGCACTCCTGGGAACACCGCCGGGGGGGTACCACTCAAGAGGTTTGCACATAATCCTCTTTTCCTTCGCCCATGAGCAACGCCACTGGAAAACTGAGTAATACGTCTCCGACAGGCAATGCCTTGCCCGCAGAAAGTACCTCGCTCGTGATAACATTCCGCCAGGCAGCGGGTGCCCCATTAGGCATTATCACCGCGGTGTCCTGCCATACTTGTCTTCCCAGAGGAAAATCTCCCTCTTGAATCAGGTGGCTGAGAAATCTCGGGGCAATGACCAGGGCCCATTGCCGCTGATACCTCCAGGCAAAGGCGATGACATGGGTCCTGAATCTTCCTGCCGACTCAAGGGGAAGATAAGCTCCGGAAAGGAAGATCTCTCGATTTGCTTTTTTTGCTTTGAGCGCCCGATAAATGAGAAAGAGTTTTATCTTTCCATCCTCTCTCGTGGAAAGGAGATCTTGGACCAGTCGGCCAATATCAGCATCATCCTGTTCCCGGATGCCGGCCAGCATGGCGCGCCTTTTTTCAAAATCTACCGGCCGGCGATTGTCAGGATCCACCAGGCTCAGGTCCCAGAGTTCAGATCCCTGATAGAAATCAGGCACACCGGGTGAGGTAATCTTGATCAGAGTCTGCGAGAGGGAGTTGAGTATCCCGTAGTGAGAAACTCTCAGGCAAAACGGGATAAATTCTTTCAGAAAGGCGTTGGCTTCTGAGCGGGCCAGGATTTCCTCAGCGAATGAGACGTAAGCGTTTTCATACTCTGTGTCGGGTTTCAACCACGCGGTATGGACTTTGGCTTCCCGGACAGCTTTGACAATATATCTCTTAATTCTGGCAATGAACTCGGGATACTCGGCATCTGAAAATGGCCAGGCGCCAATCAGCGTCTGGTATAAAAAATACTCATCGTTTCTATCCGGAACGGCTAAGCTGTGGAGGCGCGTTTTTTTGCCCCTGTTTATCTTGATCCAGGTCCGGAGTTTTTTTAGCCACTCGTCCGGCATCTCGGACAATACATTTATTCTGGCGCGCGCGTCTTCGCCTCTTTTGGTATCGTGAGTCGAGGTTGCATTTAAGGAAGCAGGCCACAAGTCTCTTTTCTTCGTGTTGAAGTTGTGGAATTCTTCGAGCGAGCAGCCGAAATGACCCGGCCGTCCACCTACCTCATTGAGTGACAAGAGCCGGTTGTACATATAATGTGTGGTATCTTCGACTCCCTTAGCCATTACCGGCCCGGTAAATTGTTGAAATCTCATGGCAAAGTGGAGCCAGTCCCGCTTCTCTTCCTCAGAAACATAATCGGGAAAGTCCAGGAGAAGGAATCTGCGTACGAAGGCAAATCCATGTAATAGGGCGGGGAAATTGGCTCTGGCCCGGTCCACCGCTGCCAAAATGTACTTCCTGGCGTCGTCCGAGACCACAACCTGGCTGATATAGGTCCGGTATACGGGAAATACTGCCAGGACTTCGGTCAAGGCTCTTTGCAGCGCAGTGAGAGTTATGTCGCTTCCATGGCGATCCCGGCTGGAGATATTCTTCAGGAGCTGGGCGAGGTTGTGGACGTCGCTCGCCATATCTTCCTGGATCATCAGTTTTTTGTTGTCGCGCACGACATCTTCATAAGGCTTCTTTAAGCCAGTTACGCTGGCATAGATTCTGCTGAAGGCTCGCGCATTTTCCTTTTGGCAAAACAACTCATTGACATAATTTGTAAAATCATAGCCGGTGGTTCCCTGGACCGGCCAAGAAGGTGGCAGGTCTTCCTGAAGATTGAGTATTTTTTCCACGATTATATAGTTTGTCGGTGCTTTTTCTCTCACTTTTTGCAGATAGCTTGCCGGATCGTACAGCCCATCAACATGATCAATTCTGACACCGGTGACCACTCGTTTTTCAATCAGATCGAAAATCAGGCCGTGCGTGTAGTCTAGGACGTGCTCATCTTCCACCCTTAGTGAAATTAACCCATTAACACAAAAAAAGCGGCGATAATTTATTTCTTCCGCGGCCACTTTCCAAAATGAAAGCCTGAAGACTTGTTGGGAAAGAAGGTCATCAAGCAAATTAAAACTCTCGGCCTTCCCCTTTGCACCATTGAAGGTCCGCACGTTTTCATCAATAAATGCCTTTATTACGGCGTTGCTGTTGTAGGCTTCCCACAAGGTGTGTTGGATGAATTTTATCTGGTTATTGCGCTCCTCCGGCTCATCGCTCGAAGAGAGCGACTTTAAGACGTAGAGGATGCCTAAAAGCTTGATAAAGTCGAAATTGTCTTCGGCAAGTTTCTCTTTTAACTGGGGCAAGTTGTTAAAAAGATTGAGATAAGATTCGATTCGTAAGGGGAACGCGAGGTTGTAGTAAGCCACCTTGAAACCATCAGGACCGTATTGGAGGGCGATCTCTCCATCTTCGAGACATTCCCCATAGAACCAGCCCAGAAATGGCGCCAGAATTCTCTTGTTGAGGCTGGCGGCCGGATAATCCCAATCCACGTCGAAAAACTGAAAGTACCTGGAGCTGGAACCATTCTCCAAAATATCCATCAGCAGCCGATTTTCCGAATCTATCGCCATATGATTCGGGACAATATCCTGAATCCACCCCATGTTATACGCTTTTAGCTCCGCGGCCAGCCCCTCCAGGTCAGAGAGCCCTCCCAACTCAGGATTCAGGTGATTGGGGTCAACCACATCATAGCCGTGGAGGCTGCCCTTGACGGCTTTGAATATGGGAGAAGCGTACAGGTCGGATATACCCAGGTCCGCCAGATAGGAAATGACTGGCTGCGCGGCCTGAAAGCCGAACGCAGGATTGAATTGAATCCGATAGGTCGCGGTTGGCATATTCATGAGAGACTTCCCGGTCTGCTATCCATTTGCAGGTTTGCTGTTTTCGGGGGATATGGGCACCCGTAGCCAAAAATTCTCGGCCAAGACCGTGTAATGGCGTAGCCATTCTTGCGCGTTTGGGTCGCCCAGGCTGACCTTCTCCTTAAAGTTGGGACACTGGGCGTGAAGGATCTTGTAGCAGATGTTTTGGGTTTTCCAGAGATTAACCTCGAACGGCAAGGTCCGGACCAGTTGTGCAGCCTTATTCAAGCTCTCCAGGCGAGAAAGGTCGTCAGGTTGCTCAAGAAGTTGTTCGGCCAGACTCTCAATGTTGGCGGCCAGTAACAAGCCTAGAGCAGTCGCATCCAGAGTGGCGCTCGCTAAACGAGCTTCTTCCAGAAGAGGTCTTACGACTTCGGGGTCAAGCCCCTCCCCTTCAAGCACCCGGCGAAGCTTGGCATTCAAGCACAAGTCCGCGGCGACCGACAAGACTTGGGGCCGTGGCGTGCCGGACCCGGTCAGAAAGCGAATCAAGGAAGCATGGTGCTCATAAATCGAGCTATATGCAGCTTCAGCCTCTCTCAGAGTCGGCCCCATGATGATGTTCAGGACTTTTCGCCGCTCATCGGCAAACAATGAGGTCAGAGAGTATGTGGACGTCCCGAAGTATTTACCCAGCAGAAGTATGGTCTTCGGGAAGTCAGCTCCGGCGAAAGCCGCGGAAATCTCTTTGGCCAGCGCTTCATATTTTTGCGCCCCCTGATATTCACCGGTGCCGCAGGCGATACTATGATCACCAAGATGTAGCACGCCAAAGCACAAGCTGGAGGATATGTGCGTAACCTCTGAAGTGACTGTGGCCCGCCCGATTACCAGCCTTGAGCCTCCGACCTGAAAACTGCGGTAGTCCTCCCGGGTGGCGGAATACGCATAGATCGAGCTGCGTTCGCCGATGTCCTGGAACAGTGAGCTTAAGGCATAGTGGGCGCCCACGTCTTTCATATCGAGCATGACAGGCCTGACAAATTTCTCATATATGGTGCGGCCGTCACGGTGTTCAGGTATGTTGCTCTTGGCCAGTTCAAGATGTTCGAGAAAGGCGGGTTCGAAGGGTTCGCTAAAAAGCTGGTCGGCCAATTGCAGAACTCTGCCGGCATATTTTATGTCCTGAACCGTCTCAATCCCCGAAAGCTCGTCAAAAAACCAACCACAACTTGTGTACATGAGCATTAAGTGGCGTTGGAGCTCCATGAGTTTCAGGACCGCGATCTCGTCCTCGGAGTTTAAGGGACGGGTCGCGTGGCGGATCATAAACGCACTGATGCGCTCGGGTGATCGATCCACGATGATGTCGATATAGTCGTCTCGAGCCGCCCAGGGATCGGTCAGAAACTGTCTGGCCATTTGTTCAAAAGACGGATTCACGGCATCGCGGAGCCAGTCCAGGGCCGCACGCAAGGGGGCTCGCCAACCCTGGTTCCAACCTGGGTGGCCGCCGCTGTTGCACCCGCAATCGGACCGCCAACGTTCTATGCCGTGCTCGCAGCTCCACGAGCTGTTTTCAAAGATCTCGACTTCGAACGCCGGTGGATGATCCTCCAGGTACCGGCCATAATTCGTCACCTGTGCCAGTCCGTTGGACTCAATATAATGGAGCGCATGCGCCAGGGCCATGTCGCCGTTACGATGATGATGCCCATAGCTTTCGCCATCCGTGGCGATGTGGACGAGGCGAGGAGAGTCGTCGGCGAACGCGGACAGCAGCCGGTTGGCGAACACCTCGCCGTTGTCGAGCAATCCTTCAAATGCCAGAGCCTGTGCAATGGGACCATCGTAAAAGAACAGGTTCATGACGCGGCCAGACGGCAGCGACACCCGGTAGGCTATGGCAGGATAGATTTTTCCACCACTCACGTCCTGCCATTCATTACCATCAATGGGCCGAACCCGGCTGGCCTGCCTGGGGGCAAGTATGGCAAAGCCGATGCCGTGTTGTGCCATGAGGTCCAGGGTTTCCAGATCTACCGCTGTCTCCGGGAGCCACAACCCTTCCGGCTTGCGTCCAAAGCGATATTCAAAATCTTTTATTCCCCAGATAATCTGGGTGTTCTTGTCGCGGCTGTTGGCCAGCGGTAGGATCATGTGATTGTAGGCTTGGGCCAAGGCATTTCCATGACCGGAGTATTTCCCCAGGCTCTGCCGGTCAGCCTCTAGAATTGCTTCATAGGCGTCGGTGGCATAGTTCTGCATCCAGAGCAAGACAGTCGGACCGAAGTTGAAGCTTATGCTGGCATAATTGTTCACCAGTTGGGTGATTCGTCCTTCCGTGTCCCTGATTCTCGATACGGCGTTGGCCGCGTAGCATTCGGCGGTGACCCGCTCGTTCCAGTCGTGGTACGGGAACGCCGAATCTTCGATCTCAACGGCCTCCAGCCAGGGGCTTTCTCTGGGAGGTTGATAAAAATGCCCATGGATACAAACAAATCGGTCCATCAGTTAGTCCTCCGATTGCAGATTTACCATGAGAAAGGCATGTTGCGTCAAGGTCACCGAGACTTTCCCGTCTGAATGAAGCACTGTGGGCAGGTCGCGGCCTGGACCGTTCCAGCGTTTCTCTCCCGACGCCAGGCGTTTCAGCCAGCGTCCGGACGGCAAGGGGATGTTGACCGAAGCAGTGTCACCAAAATGGAAGATGGCGGCAACCTGCTCCTCGCGGCCCCAGCGCCGAACGACCAGGGTACTCTCCCTCTCCAAGCAAACAACTTCCATACGATCCTTGCTTAATCCCGCGTCCGCCCTAGTTTCATTTCGGAGCTTTATCAGTTCCTTGTACAATTCATACAAAAGGCGATGCTTCCCCTGATGCCGCAGGCTGTGATCCAATCTGGCGCTCTGTCGGGTCGCTTCTTCCTGAGGGTCCGGTGGCTCCTCCGCCTTCTGCAAATGGGCAAACTCTTCTTGACGCCTGTGGCGCACCGCCTCTATCAGATCCGGATCCGAATGGCTGACGAAATAAGGAAACGGCGCGGTTTCCCCGTATTCTTCACCCATGAACAGCAGGGGGATGAAAGGCGAAAGGAGCACCACCGCAGCAGCCAGCTTCAATCCTTCGAAGGAGACCAAGGCGCTGAGCCGATCACGGTTTCCCACCTGATCGTGGTTCTGGGCGAAGACCACGAACCGGCGTGCGGCTATGTCTTTGGAGGTGTTCCCGTGTCGACGCCGTCGTGCTGGGGAATACGCTCCCGAATAGACAAACCCCTCGGCAAAGGCCTTCGCAAGATCTTGGATGCGTCCGAAATCTTCATAGTACCCGTTTCGCTCACCGGTAAGAAGCGTGTGGAGGGCATGATGGAAATCGTCGTTCCATTGGGCGTCTATCCCATAACCACCAAGCTCTGGAGAGCGAACGAGCCGGACGTCGTTTAAATCACTCTCAGCAATGACATAAATCCGGCGATTAAGCCGCTCGGCCTGCTCGTGCACCGCAGAGGCCAATTCCTGCAGAAAATGGCGTGCAGAAAAGTCGAAAATCCCGTGAACCGCATCGAGGCGCAAGGCATCTAGGCGAAATTCCGTTATCCAAGAGAGCGCATTTTCAATGAAGAACCGCCTGACTTCGTCGCTGTCAGGCCCATCAAAATTGATGGCTGAACCCCACGGAGTACGGTATCGGTCGCTAAAGTAGGGCCCAAAATCATGGAGATAATTTCCTTCCGGCCCGAGATGGTTGTAAACCACGTCCAGAATCACCGCCAAGCCACGCTGATGGCAGGCATCAATCAGTCTTTTGAGCCCCTCAGGACCGCCATAAGAATTTTGCACTGCGCAAGGGTAAACGCCATCATAGCCCCAGTTGCGCTCCCCCGGGAATTGCGCGACAGGCATGATCTCAATTGCGGTTATGCCCAGATCCTTCAGTTCATCCAGGTGTGGGACGATGGCGTCAAAGGTACCTTGAGCAGTAAAAGTCCCTACATGGAGTTCGTAAAGCACATAATGGGAGAAAGGTATTCCGGACCAGTGCAGCTCTTCCCAAACAAAATGGGGGTCAATGACCTGGGATGGCCCATGGACGCCTTCGGGCTGGAACTTGGAGGCGGGATCAGGACGCTCATTGTTCCCATCGAGACGATAAAAATATCGGGTTCCCGGCTTAACCCCCTGCACCACACCATAGTGGTAGCCCCGGGAGACTTTTTCCAGGGGCACCATGCGCTCTTCTGGAGAAAGAATATGGACCTCCACCTGGTTAATCAAGGGGGCCCAGACGAGGAATTCGCCCAGGCCTCCTCCCAGGTAGGTAGCTCCCAACCCACATTTAGGATTCACCGCGATTCCCTCCCTCGCAGGAGTGAGGCAGCACTAAACATTGAAGCAAAGGCGATGGCTAGGTAAGGAAATCTGACGGTGCTCATGGGGTTCCAGGTGATCCGCCGAGCCATTGTGGCCCAATAGTGGAAAGCATTATTTTTCCTTTGGTATTAATTTTTAATAATACTCAAATCCACCATGTCAATTCGGAACGGCGCCCAGGAGCTTTGCCAAAAAGGTCTCGGCTTCCGGGGGTACGGAGGTGAAATGGACCAGAAAGGCAGGGGGGGATTCGGAGAGGTGAGCCACCACTTTGCCGTAAAGGTCGTCGGAGATTTCGCGGCCGTCGGGGTCGTACAGGGAAATCCGCAGGTTCGCCAGCGGGAAGGGCAGGACCTCAGAATGAATTTCGACCATCTTGGGGGACATTTTGGTGATGGCCCCCCGATGCCCCAGCTCTTCGGTATGTTTCCAATCCACCACGATAAACTGGACGGGGAGCCTTTGCTTGAGTTCTATCCACGTAATCTCTTTTTTCGGGGGCAGAAAGAGCTGAAAATCTCCGCCGATACCTCCCACTTCATGGATGGTCAGCGATTTTTTAACCCCTTTGGGCATAACCTTCATGGCAGTGTCTATCCGACAGATATCGCCACATTCGTATAAGGTGCTTTCTGAAATAAAGATTTGGCTGCCCACCGTATAGGATTCAATGCGAGCCGTGAGGTTGACCGCGCGGCCCACCACGGCATACTTGATTCTCTTCTTAGAACCGATGTTGCCCATCACCACTTCGCCGGTGTTGATGCCGATGCCTAAAGCTACCTCGGGGTACCCGGCCTGGCGATTCCGGTCATTGACCGAGGTCATGGCCAATTGCATTTCCACGGCGCACGCCACGGCTCGCCGCGGGTCGTCGGGACGCAGGATGGGAGCCCCAAAGATCACCAGGATGGCGTCGCCGATGAATTCGTCGATGGTGCCCTGGTACTTCTGGATGATTTCCGTCATGGTCTCCAGATAGATATTGAGCATCGCCACCACATCCTCAGCGGGAAGACGCTCACTTAAGGAGGTGAAGCCGCGCAGATCGGCCATGAGAATAGTAGCCCGCCGTTTTTCACCCTCTATTTTCAGTCCACCCTTCTTCAGAATCACGTCGACGATTTCATCCGAGAGGTAGCTGCCGAAGGTCTCGCGAATAAACCGGTTGCGCAGTTCCAGGGCGGCGTTGAGTTCATGCAATTTTCGCTGTTGCGCTGCTTCTAAATCTCGCAGCCGCTTTTTTTCCAGACAGGCCTGTACCCGGGCTCGCAGCAGCACCGGGTTGAAGGGCTTGGGCAAATAGTCTTCCGCCCCCAGTTCAATGCAGCGGACCGCGCTGTCCATTTCAGCCAAGGCGGAAATCATAATGACCGGCAGGTCCCGCCAGGTTTCGGAATGCTTCAGGTGTTGGAGCACCTGGTAACCGTTCAGTTCCGGCATCAGAATATCGAGGAGCACCAGGTCGAAAGCGCCGGTGGCGATCATCTCCAGGGCCTTGCGGCCATTGTGCGCCACCCGCACCGTATGCCCTTGACGCTCCAGATAGCGAGAAAGTAAGTCGCGGTTTATTTCATTATCATCCACCACAAGTATAGAGCCGCTTTCGCCTCCGGTGACGGCAGCGCTATCCTGAGCCAATTCCCGGAGACTGCTCAGGGCGCGGTGAATCAGAGATGACCGGTCGGAGACTTCCGGGCCTGGTGCCTTCAGACCGGCATCGATCTTGGAAAAATCGACAATTTCGTTGACACGAGAGAGGAAGAGTTCGGCGGCAGAGTGAATCTTCTCCAGGTCAGCAATAAAATCCACCAATCTCTGATCAGTGGCGTTCTCAAGCAGGATCTCACTGAAACCGATGATGCTGTTTAAAGGGATGCGCACTTTATAGTGCAGGTTGGCGACCAGGGATTCCAGATTAAAGACGACATCACCAGAGGCGACTTGGTGTGGGGCCAGGAGGTCGTTGATTATCTGCAGGAGTTGATGGCCGGCAGAGAGAATCTGGTTAAGGTCGGAGACATAATCCGCCAGGCCCAAATCATCAGCGTCCGCCAACAACATTTCGCTATAACCGATGATCGCGTTCAGGGGCGTCCGCAATTCATGGCGCAGATGGGCCCACAAGGCTTGTGGGGTTCGACCACCATCAGCTTCTGGACCGGAACCTCTCTGAACGGCCGGAGTGGTTTCCTGGGTTTCGGTCTGGCCGGGGTCGGATTCGGTGGTGGACATGGTTTTGCTAGGTCGTCTCCTTGCCTAAAAAACCTTGTATTTTTACCAGCAGCCGGCGAAAGTCGATGGGTTTGGTGTCATAGTCATTGCAACCCGCGGCTAAGGATTTTTCCCGGTCTCCCGCCATGGCATGGGCGGTGATGGCAATAATGGGAATGGACCGGGTTTCCGGCATGGTTTTGAGCAGGCGGGTCGCTTCCCAGCCGTCCAGGCCGGGCAGACTGATGTCCATGAGGATCAGGTCAGGGGCTTCCGAGCGGGCCAGAGCAACTGCCTGTTCGCCATCCACAGCAATGACCATCTCAAAGCCCTGCTTTAGCAAGCGCCGTGATAACATGTCTCGATTCATTTCATTATCTTCTACCAAAAGGATCTTGGGCATGCAGTTTCGGCTCCTTAGGCAATTTCCTTTTTAGCTGGTCTATTATCTGTTTTCAACTTGCTCTTCTCAAGGCAAGATTTCACCAATTCGCTCACTTGAGTCAGTAACTCATCTCGCGGACAAGCGCCTTTCCGGATGATCTCCTGGACATAACCATTCAGTCGCAAGCGGTCTTCTTTCGTTAAATCTTTGGCGGTGACGACGACGATGGGAATGGTCCGCCAGTTTTCGTGCTGGCGCACGCGGTCGACAAATTGAAACCCGTCCATCTCCGGCATCATGAGATCCAGCAAAATTAACATCGGCTGGCTCTCGGCCAGGCGCTCCAGGGCCACGCGCCCATTCTCGGCCGCGATCACCTGACACCCTTCTTTCTCCAGCAAACGCCGGAGAATCTCCCGCGTGTCGGGATCGTCTTCGACGACCAGAACCGGACCGGGTTGAGGATGACGCCGATACTTTTCCAGAACAGCCAGCAGGCGCTCGCGCTGGATGGGCTTGGTCAGGTAATCCGACGCGCCCAAGGCGTAGCCCAGGTTCTTATTATCCACGATAGTCAGCATTACTACGGGGATATCGGCTAAGGCGGGATCGGCCTTGAGCTCCGTCAACACCGCCCAGCCGTCCAGGCCCGGCATCATCACGTCCAGCGTAATGACGTCAGGCTGGAGTTTTCTAGCCAGACGCAACCCTTCTTCACCCTCGGAAACGGTCTTCACGCGAAAACCATCCTTGCTCAGAAAACGTTTCAGGAGGTCACGGGTATCCGGATCATCTTCAATGACCAGGACAGTACTCAAGCCTTCCGAGACCATCTCCTCAGGCGGCTCGCTTAGGGGGGCTGCCGCCGGGGGTTGAACCTTGACCTGGGCCGGGAGTCGAATCGTAAAAGTAGTGCCGCTCCCGAGCTCACTGGCGGCAGTGATCTCTCCTCCCATCATCTGACAGAAGCGATGGGTGATGGTCATCCCCAGCCCGGTGCCGCCGAATTTCCGGGAGGTTGAGGCATCGCCCTGAACGAAAGGCTGGAATAGTTTCTCCATCTGGTCCGGGGCCATGCCGATGCCTGTGTCACTGACGCTGAATTTAATCCAGTCGACGCCGCCGATGAGCTCGGGAGAGACTTCCAGGGTGATGGTGCCATTTTCGGTGAATTTACAAGCATTGCTAAGCAGATTGAACAATGATTGCCTTACCTTGGCCAGGTCAGCATGCATGGTGCCCAGATCAGCGGCACAGTGAACCTGAAGAGTATTGGCGTTCTTTTCCACCAGCGGCCTGATGGTACTGACGACATCTTCGATCACCCGAGAAATACTAAAAGATTCCAGGAAAAGATCCATTTTGCCGGCTTCGATCTTGGACAGGTCGAGAATATTGTTGATAAGGTTCAGGAGATGATTGCCAGAGGCATGAATCTTTTGCAGGTCGGGGATAAAATCTTCCTGCCCCTTTTCTTTGGCCTCTTCCATCAAGATTTCGCTGTAACCGAGGATGGCGTTCATAGGGGTGCGCAGCTCATGGCTCATGGTGGCCAGGAAAGCGCTTTTGGCCTGATTGGCAGCATCGGCGGTATCCTTGGCTTTCGTCAGGGTCGCTTCAATTATCATGGGCTCGGTCAGATCGCGGGTCAGCATGGCAAAGCCGCGCAGATTGCCGCCCTGATCCCGGATCGCCGTGAAGACCACGTTCGCCCAGAAGGTTGATCCGTCCTGGCGCACCCGCCAGCCCTCGTCCTCGAATTGTCCCTTGGCTGCCACCACGTCCAAGTCGCGCTGGGGCTTGCCGCTCTGGATGTCTTCAGGGGGATAAAACCGTGAAAAGTGCTGGCCGACGATCTCCTCCGCGCTATATCCCTTGATCCGCTCCGCTCCGGCATTCCAGCTCACCACGCGCCCCTCCGGATCCAGCATGACGATTGCGTAGTCGGTCACGCTCCCTACCATCAACCGGAAGCTTTCCTCTGTCCAGCGCAGTTTCTCTTCTACCTGCTTACGCGCGGTATTATCGGTACCGATCAGCAGATAGCCGATGATTGTGTCTTGAGCGTCGCGCAGCGCCGTGACCGACACGATTGCCGGAAAGCGGCTCCCGTCCTTGCGGATGTAGGTCAGTTCGTAGATGTCCTCGATCCCCCGCGAAGCCTTGAAGACCAATGCCTCGAAACCTGGCGTGATCGTGGTTTCCAGCTCGAGGCTCAACGCTTCGGCGCGTGCTATCACCTCCTGCGGATCGGAAATCTCGGCCGGGGTGATCTTGTTCACCACTTCGGCGGCCGTGTAGCCGAGCATGCGCTCGGCGCCGACATTGAATATTTGAATGACGCCCTTGGCGTCGGTGGCGATACTCGAGAAGTTGGCGCTGTTGAAAATCGCGTTCTGCAAGGCCCCCGCTTTAAGCAGAGCCTCTTCCGCCTGCTTACGCGCGGTATTATCGGTACCGATCAGCAGATAGCCGATGATTGTGTCTTGAGCGTCGCGCAGCGCCGTGACCGACACGATTGCCGGAAAGCGGCTCCCGTCCTTGCGGATGTAGGTCAGTTCGTAGATGTCCTCGATCCCCCGCGAAGCCTTGAAGACCAATGCCTCGAAACCTGGCGTGATCGTGGTTTCCAGCTCGAGGCTCAACGCTTCGGCGCGTGCTATCACCTCCTGCGGATCGGAAATCTCGGCCGGGGTGATCTTGTTCACCACTTCGGCGGCCGTGTAGCCGAGCATGCGCTCGGCGCCGACATTGAATATTTGAATGACGCCCTTGGCGTCGGTGGCGATACTCGAGAAGTTGGCGCTGTTGAAAATCGCGTTCTGCAAGGCCCCCGCTTTAAGCAGAGCCTCTTCCGCCTGCTTACGCTCAGACTGTGAAACCATCCAATTTTGGTCAGGGCAATTTGGCATTTCTCATCTTTCCTGGGAGGTCACCGCCTGTCTTCGAGGCCGCTCAAGCTAAAATATTGAAAGTCAGAGCACAGGGCCCCGAAGGCCCCTGTGGTTATTAGTTATTTCATGCGGGGCGGGGCGTTGACGGCTCTGGAGCCATGTGGGCTTTAGCAATGATCATAGAGGCGCCATGGCCCGCCCTAATGGCAGCCCGAACCATGGCGGAAGCAACAATTGTTAATAATTCCTTACGTACGGTTCCTAGACCAGGTAACGCTAAACGGGACTAGCTTCCTACCTTAAATACCCCGCTTATTAGAGATTCTTTGGAGGGGCAAATTTGGGCAGCATAACGGCGTTGATACCCTGGGCCACGCCGTTGGTCGCCAGCATGTCAGGTTGGACGATGGTAGCTTCACTCACCATATATTTGCCGCTTATCTTGTTGAATTTCATGACCCCGGCGTTCTCGGTGGGACACATGGTCTTGCATTCTCTGAGAGCGGGAAGATCTTTGACCAGGTACTTGCCCGGGGTGATGTGAAAGTACACCACGTCTCTGACAATGGCCGGATCGCCCATAATCTTATCCAGGGTTGCTTGCGGCACATTGGCGAAGGCCGCGTCAGTGGGGGCAAAAACCGTGAAGGGGCCCTGCATCGACTTCAATTCCTGGACATTGCCTTTATCCACGAGACTTAAGAAAGTCTTATAGTTCCCGGCGGCCGCCAGGGTATCATACAGGTTTACGGGTTGTTGCGCCATGGCCATCCCCACCGGGATCAGGACCAATAGTAAAGTCACTAGGGCAATTCTTATTCTCATTGCATATTCCTCCTTAGTTTTTAACTTCGTGCCCGTTAAGCGTTACCTGGTCTCGGAAAACGCAAGCCTGTTTCCTCAAAAAACCGCCATAAAGCTTATCCTCGCCAGCCACCTTATGGCGGTGGCGCCATCTCCTTTTATAATTGTTTGGGTGCGAAAAACCAGGATGCCCCCCACTCCCTAACAAGCACAATTTTTTTGTGGCAAGCAGGGCTTTTTAGAGCAATGGCCCGGTTATTCTTGATTAGCGGTGATGCTCCTCTTGTTTGCCCCCACCACCGCCTCCGCCCCCATGGCCTCCGCCCCCACGGCCGCCCTCATGGCCCTCGTGGCCTCGGCCCGCCCCATAGGCCGGTTCCACCACCACTACCGGTGGAGCGACATAGTAGAGCAATTGGGAAAGTGGGTCCGCAGTTGGCGCGGCATAATACTCATTGTAACAATTAGGGTCGCTGGGGTTGCAAGACAAACTGCCATCATTGTAGTCCTGTCCGAAAGCTGGACAGGTTCCAAAACCGTAGTATCCTACCCCGCACCAACACGCCATAATGAGTGATAGCCCTAGACATAACCAAAATTTCTTCATGGAGACTCTCCTTGACAATTTCCAAGCCCAGGTCACCGGCGGCCACTAGGCCCCCGACTGCCCGGGCATCTGCCTCGTTTGCTGCCTCAGCCCGAGGTGATATAAACCGTTATTGCCATAGGGGCCCTGGGACCGGGAATGCAATGCCAACGGCAGGGCCGAAGAGTTGGCAAGTCTTTCTGAAAGATAACCGGTTCGTTTTGGATTATTTCGTCTCCGCGGCGGCTTTCCGGTGATGTTTAGCCATCATCTTCTGGCGCCATTTCCCCAGTACTTGAAAATACCTGGCTTGCTCAACCGGGGTCATCAGCGCCAGTTCCTCGTCCCGCTGATTCTTAAAAGAAGCAAACATTTTATCCTGGTCGGCGGTCAGCGTGCCTACCAATGCCTTTAGCTTCGCCTCGTCTGGGGTGGCTGCCGCCAACGCCGCCTGCAAATCCTCATTAGCTTTCTTCACGCCGGCGATGGTTTCTTTGCGCTCTACCACATACTTATCTTCCACCGCCAGAACTGCCTTCTCTTTTTCAGGAGCAAGCTTCAGCTCTTTGATCATTTGGCCTCTTTGCTTCTTGTAGGCCGCCCCTGCATCTTCTTTGGCCTGGCCCAGTGCGGGTATCAGCAGCATCGCACTTAGGATGGCGCAGAGTGCCCCTAACTTGAAATTGAATTTACCTTTCATGTCATCCTCCATTCGGTAAGAGTTTTATCTCGCGTTATGCGGCAGCCCGTCTTCGTCTATCCAAAACTGCTGCTTGGAACCTGGTTCTTGAGCTTAGTTCCAAAAGCTGACCATATTCTCGACGACAAGGCCGTGAACTTGAGCCTGATAAGCGCATGCCCTTTGCCGGAGGCGCGGCCAGGCAACGACCTCGCTATCGGCCTGGTCAGCCGGCCCCAACTTGCCCCTTTCCCTTGCCGTCAATTCCCTCCCTTCCATGATCCCAATCCCTGAATGCCATGAAAGTCGCACTTCATATAATCACCAATTAAGCTTTAGGGGAATTAGGAAGCTTCCCAAGATTATAACAGCATCAAAGCATTTCTTTCTTCGGGGGTGAGTTCGCTTACCAAAGAGTCCAGGTGCATTTTATCGAAATCGAATCCTGCGCTCTTGATGATCTCTTGTCTCTTGGCAGCAGACTCGGCGGCAAGGATTTGGTTCTTGAATTCCAAATCGCTCCTCATCTTTTCCGCAAAAGCTCTGGCTGATTCAATGGACATGATGACCTCTTTGGACTAAATTTTGTGATGAAAGGGACTTTATGTCCTTCAAAGGTCAGGGGGTATCAAACATGACGCTTCCGAGGCCCACGGCCTGGCCGGAACGGTTGAACCTGCATGTAATTTTACTCTGTTGTTATCCGGGTTCGCCGCACATCGAGCTTGGGTCCCCTGGCTGAAAAGTAAACCGAATAGTGATGGACCTCTCCGTCGTTGATGGTCTCATGTGGGAACCGCACATCCGAGGAGCTGCCGTTTCTGCTATAAGCCTTGAGGAACAAAGTATAAACCCCGTTTTCCTGGCCGATTATCCGCAGGTTATAAAGGCCGCTAATCGGATTGCGCACGTGGATGTCCCCGGCCTCAGGACCCGTCATGTCTCCGGAAGGATCGGTGAGCACAAGCTCCCCCGGGGGGGAGCCCCCAGTATCGGATTGGATGCGGATGTCCAAAGTCCCGCTATATACCGGGCCCTCAGATTCTTCGTTGTACTGGACTGTCTGCATAATCCCCGGCGTCTCTCCGCTCTGGGCGGCTGCGACGGCGCCTGGGAAAATGGCCAGGGCCGAGGCGATGAAAAGCCAGATCCCCAGCCAGGCTGATATTTTGGTTACCCGGTTCATGGTAATTTCCTCCCTCATATTGTTTAGGCGGTCTTATTTCTCTTCTTCCTCGAGTTCCGGCAGGCTACTTTTTAGGCGGCGAAAGGATTATCGGCGCCACCATGACGAGGAGGGCCGCGCCCCCAGCAGCCCCAGTAGGCCTATGACAATCAGGTAAACCGCCACAATAATGCTCAACAGTGCGGGTTGAATCAATATCAAGATCCCGGCGAGTAAAGCCACGACTGGCGCGAGGTACGGTTGGTATGGCATGTACTCCTCCTTTAATTCGAGATCACTTCGTCTGTCCAAAATTGCTGCTTGAAACCAAATCTTTCGAGTTTGACCCCAAAGAATAACCTTGGTTTTCGAAGGCATCCATTTTCCCGCTCACGACAAACCCGGGAGAACAGGATTTTTAACCATTGCTATCGTACCGGGCGCCATGGTTAAGCAAAAAAGAACGTCTTCTGCCGCTAAACCAAGACAGTTACTTCCCCACTCGGAGCTTGGAGAGTTCACCCATGAGCCCAAAAACGCTCAGGAGCCACAAGACCACCACAATGACTACGACAGCATTCAAGATCGACTTAATGGAGCCCGCCATTGGGATGTATGAGTTAACGAGCCAGAGAAGAACACCAACTACGACCAGGACGATCACTACTTGGACTAAAGGCATGATCTACTCCTTCTTTTGTTGGGAGATTGGACCTGCGATCAGGCGGCCAGGCAATCCACATGGCGATCCCCTGGTTATCGTTATCGGCCTGGGCAACCGACCCCACCTTGCCCCTTTTCCCTGGCCGTCAATTCCCTCCCTTCCATGGCCCCAAGCCCGGAATGCCATGAAGGTTTGGACTTCATATAACCACCAAGAAGAGAATGTCAAGGTTTATACTGCTTTGTGTATATATATATTTTATAATTGGTTTGTCGATTTATATATTCACTCATTAATAAATATTTAGGTTTTTGTTGACTCATATAACTATTTATAATATATTTGAGGCCTGATGGAGGGAGGTTATGGAAAATAACCTGGTGCTAACCACAGAGGAAGCGGCGGCATTTTTGAAGCTGACGCCCTTCACGGTGAGGGATTATGCCAGGCGGAAGATTTTGCCGGCCCGCAAGGCAGGCAAGGGGTGGCGGTTCTATAAGCCTGACCTGGTGGCCTGGGTAAGGAACTATGAGGCTCCAACTTAAGAGGGGAAAGCTATGAGGAATTGCACATGGAAGAGGACAATTATTGGGGAAAATACCCGTTAAGGTCAAAGGGGGTGTGCCGGATAATTTTGGGAGCGGCATTAAATCTATGACTTTATCACCCAATCCGGACCAAGCCCAAGCAGGCAGTCGGGCGAGCCCATGCGGCGATGAAACCCTGATGCAGGGCCGGAGGGGGAATAGATATGCCAAAAGCTCCGGCGTCTCAGAAACTCCGACCACGAAGGTCATTCCCCAGCGGGACGGACACTTCTTGATGGCACCCTTAAGTCCCCTAAGACCGTTCGCTCGCCTGCCGCGCTTCACCTCGCCATTAAATATCGTATCGCCACCTTCAGCGCAGCTATCTATCCGGTTTGAACCAGATAATCTCACGGACCGCGAGGATAATTGATGCATGCCGGGAGGGTTTGCCTCATCATTATATTGTTGCTACTGCGCCTGGCGCCGGCCACGCTCGCCGCCGGCCCGGCCACGCTCTCCGCCGCGCCGGAGATCCGGGAAAACCTGGAATATCAAATAAGCCTGGGCCCGTGGTCGGATGTGGCCCGGGTTCACCTGGTTCTCAAAGAGTTGAAGCCGGGACATTACCTGGCGGAGTTTTCCGGCGCGGCCCAGGGGATGTGGCGGTTGTTGAACCGATGGCTGCCCGAACGTTACCAGACTGAGATGCTTTTCCGGGATGGGCGTCTGCAACCCATGGTGTATCGTGAAGAATTCCAGGAGAAAAGGCACAAAGTCCTGAAGGAATATCGTTTCGACTATGACCATAGCCGGCTGACCCTTTGGCGCCAGGTTGACGGCGGCAAGAAAATCAAGGAATGGGAAGTTCCCTTGACCGGCCCGGTCTATGACCTCTTGAGCCTGTTTTATAACGTCCGCTTAGGCGCCCTGGGACCGACGCCCGGCGGCGCCACCCTGCGGGTAATGGTCCTGCCGAACCCCAAACCCCAGGAGTTGGTCTTTTTTATCGGCGCCGCAACCGACCAGGGGCTCAAAGTGATGGTGAACAGTCGCTCGCCGGGCGCGGTTGACGAGGATCAGTATTTTATCTTTATCGGCCCGGAACGGGTCCCCACCCTGGCCTGGACCCGGGTAACCCTCTTTGGCAAGCTCGCGGGGCGTTTGTTGAACCCCGGCGATATCAAGAAGGAGGGGCTGTTGACCCTGCCCCCTCCTCTTCTCCCGTCCCTAAAGCCGCACGCTGAGGACCATGCCTCTTGAGAACTCGATTCCGCCTTGCCGGCGCCCTCCGCTGCCTGGCCCTGGGCCTGCTGATGGGGCTTTGGCTGCCGGGTAATCCGGCAATAAACCTATTACGTCGCCTGGAGGCATCGACTCTGCTCTCAACCCTATTATCTGGTGGAGCGGGTATTTTTCTATATTAAGAGATAAGCTATGATAGCGAAGTCGAGTAACGCGGGGGAGTTTCACTCCCACGCCCTCACAGTTCCGGACGTGAGCCTCTCGATTCATCCGGCTCCTAGCGACCGGCCACAAGGTGCGAGGCCAGTTGCCAGTGAGAAAACCGCGAAGGCTTCCAGCTTACACTGGGCCAACCGCCTGGCCACGATTTTTGAAAATTATTCAGATCAATGTATCTGATCTGCCCCCAGATACCGGTAAAATTACTAAGGGCAGCTCCGGATTGAACAATCATGCCGGTGTGGTGCCGGTGGGCCCGCACCATGGTCTTGCAATATGAAAACCGTAGCCATTGTAAATCCGGTGGCAGGATTCGGGCGCGCTCCTCACGCTTGGCCCAGATTATTGAACCGGCTGGGTGCCAGGGCTTCTCAGGTAGTGACTTGGTGGACTAAAGGCCCCGGCCATGCCGAATTTTTGGCCGCCCAGGCGAAAAGATCAGGATTTGACCGGGTCCTTGCCGTGGGCGGAGACGGCACCATATCCGAGGTGGCCAATGGATTGTGGTGGGAGTCCGAAGGCCGCCTCCCCAGCCTGGGGATCGTGTCCTTCGGCACCGGCTGCGACTATGTGCGCAATTTCGAGGTCGGCCACACCCCCTTTGATCATCTAGTCCATGCCCTGGGGGAATCCGTCTTGAGCGCCGATTTGGTCGTATTTCAGGCGATGGGTCTACACGGCAGACCAATTTCCCGGGTGTGCCTCAATGTCATTGGGGCAGGTTTTGATGCTCAGGTGATTGCCCGTTACCACCGGCAAAAGATCCCCAAGTACGGCAAACTACCTTACTTTTTGAGCGGTATCCAAGAGCTTTTCAAGCTCAGCCATTTTCGTCTGCAAGGGGAAATTGATGGCAAGGACTTCGAAGCGGTCTCCCTGATTTTCGTGGTGGGTTTAGGCCAATATTTCGGCGGGAGGATGATGATCACCCCGTGGGCTTCACCGCAATCAGGGCGGGTTCAGTTGGTGTGGAACCAGCAAATCTCTTGGCTCGATTTGATAAGACTTTTTCCCCAGATTTATCTGGGGAGGCACCTTAAGCACCCCAAAGTCCAGACCCGCTTTGCCCGGAAGGTGAAGTTGGCGGCTGAGCCTCCCGCCCTGGTGGAGGCCGATGGCGAATTGGTTGGCTTGACACCCCTGGAAGTGGAAATTTATCCTGGGGCCTTCCAGGTGGCCGCAGAAAAGCTGAGAGTTTCATAATACTTATGCAATAATTATGTGGTCGGCGACTTTAGCGCCGCGCACATATATTGCACTTTGGTGATTCTCCATCAGCACCTGCCGCACGATGCAGACCTTGCCTTCTTTGCCTTACCCCTGGCGATCTAGCTGAACCTCCGGATCCGTGGTGGACGCATGGTTTTGGTTCTAAACGCCGTCCCCATGAAAATCCACTTCCTGGGTTGCGAGTGGCGCCGCCAGCCGGGGGCGCCGGGTTGTTCTTGGGTCGAAAAACTCTTCATGAAGGCCAAGGCTTCAATCATGGTGCCGTCCAGCGTGAACTGCTCGTTCGACAGCAGTCCCGCCTGGGCTGAGTTTTTCAAGAGTTTACTAAGGGAAGATGTTTCTCAAGTCGGAAATTTTACCAATTTTGGGTATTAATCATTGACTTGTTGGCAAGCATGATTATCATTTCCTTTAAAAAAAAATTCTCTGGGAGGTCGTCTGTATGAAAAAGTTAACTTTTATTTTGGTGATAGCAATCTTGCTGGCTGGAGGTGCGGTCGCCGCAATGTCAGCATCTTCTTATGCCCAGGGCTATGCGTATCCACCCGCGCCCGCGGATCCTGCCGCGCAGCCTTGGGTCGGGTCTAATACGCCGTGGGTCTATTACAACGGTGATTGGTTTTTGAATGGCATCCTGTATTACTTTTTCGGCCCCCGATACGGATGGGCTCCGTATTACGCTTATCCTCCCACTTATATCCTGAGACCCGGTGACTGGTATGCTCCGATGTGGTTTGCGTGGTATCAGGGAAATCCTCAGTACTATCAGCAATTTCAGCAAGCGTATCCCTATTGGCGCGGACACCGAGAAGGTCAACGCTATGACCAGAATTTTTATGAACAACACCATAGTGGCCAGGGTGGAGGATGGCAGAAAGGATTCCAGGGTCGCCCCGCTGCTCCAGCCCAACCAGGGGTACAGAGACCTGCTCCTGCTCAAGTGGCCCCGCGTGAGGGACAGAGACCTGCTCCTGCTCGCGTGGCGCCGCAGAGACAGGCTCCTGCCCCGCGTCAGGAACAGAGACCGGCTCCTGCCCCGCGTCAGGAACAGAGACAGGCTCCTGCCCCGCGTCAGGAACAGAGACCGGCTCCTGCCCCGCGTCAGGAACAGAAACAGGCCCCTGCCCCGCGTCAGGAACAGAAACAGGCTCCTGCTCAAAAAGCACCTGGGGGTAAACCTGAAGAGGAAAAACATTAGTCGGCCAAGGAGAAAAGGAGGAACCCCTTTCGAGGTACGGGCTGTTGCTTTATTTAGGGCTGCCGAGAATGCGCCCCAAATTGCTTGTCTGAGGCGGCTCACCTGAAAAATCGGCGCTCAGAAGTACGACTGGAGCTCGCCTCTCCTCCGCACGTCGAGGGTCGCGCAGTGGAAGGAGCCGCCGAAGGGGGCATAGTTGGCAAACGAACAGGGGATTGGCTCGAAGCCCCAGTCCTTGAGCTTCTTGATGAGAGACTCCTGCAACCGCTCCACGATGACTCGTTTCTCGTCGAGCATCAACACATTGATGCTGAGCCAGCGGCTGCACATCGAGGGGATGCGCCACGGGACGGGGTTCGGTTCGGGGGCGATGAGGATGTCCCACGAGGCGAACATCGGCGGGAGCCGGCTCGGATCAATGTAGTCCAGATTGACTAGCAGCTTCCCCGGTGCGAGCGGCATAAGGCTCGAGTCGATGTGCATGGGCTGGCGACAGCGGGTTTCGAGCAGGGTGATGCGGAATCCATCGCCGAGGTGAGTCCGGAGCCAGTGAATGCCGGACTCGTTCGTCACGTTGCTGCGGATGCCGAACAGGTCCCGGCCGCAGCGGACAAAGTCGGCGGCGTCGAAGACGGGCTCATACTCGTTCACGACGAAAGGGATCGGCTCGCCCGCCTCGGGGAGGCGATAGTCGCGGTTGTAGAGCGCATCGACCAGCTCCGGGCGCGGCGCGGTGGTCCACGTCGCCCCTCTAGCCGTGTACTCCTTGAGCAGCAGGCGGTAGGCGTTCACCTCGAAGTAACGAGACCGCCAGGCCATCGGCGTCTCGATGATCTCATCGCCGACGACGAGAAGCCCGTCTCTCGGGCAGGCCGCGCAGAAGCCCTTCGACTGCCAGTGCGGGGTCTTGTAGGTGACGGAGAAGTCCGTCACTGCCGGCCGGCGCACGGTGATGCCTTCCGCCTCGAGGATGTGAATGAACTCGTCCAGCTCGCGCTGTGCCGGGCGCACGACAAACTTGGGATAGGGAAGCCCGGCGATCAGTTTATAGATCCTCGCCAGCCTCTGGGGGATGTTGAAGCTGACCGTGAGGTGTTTGGACGGGATCATCGCGCCCTCGAGGCGCCCGACAACGACCTCCTCGAGCGGGTCCCATTCGTTGTAGGAACAAACCGGTGAGCGCGTCACCACTCGTTCTCCGACCGGCCAATCCCTAAGCTTCGCAGCCCGGATCGCCCTAAACCGGGATTCCCGGGATGGACCATATTCTCTTTCCTCCCGCGCGGTTGCGCGGGCCAGTTTAGGGCGCGCCGAAGTGCGTCCCTGCGACTTGACGATATTAGCCGCAATTATGCTGCGAGAGACATTTTATTCCTCACTTCTCAAAATATCTCGCCTTCAAGGGATGCAGTATAGATGGACTGATTATTGTTGTTGCGGTGGTTACCTTTCTTCATCCTTGCCGGAAAAGGTCTTTTCGATTTCTTCGCCGGCCTTTTTAATTCCTTTGCCGGCCGCTTCGCCTGCACGCTCCACTCCCCGTTTAGCGGCATCCACGCCTTGCTCAATTCCCTTGCTGGTCGCTTCGCCTGCACGCTGCACTCCCCGTTTAGTGGCATCCACGCCTCGCTCAATTCCCTTGCCGGTCGCTTCGCCTGCACGCTGCACTCCCTGTTTAGTGGCATTCACGCCTCGCTCAATTCCCTTGCCCGTGGCCTGCCCGGTGTGCTCGATCTTTTCCGAAGGCGCATTATGAGGGGTTTCCGCTGCCGGAGTTTCTGGAGCCGGCTTGTTCGTTGCTGCCTCCTCCGCAAAAGAGACGGAAGAAAAGACCCCCACTAGACAAAGCGCCACAAATGGCAAAAAAACCTTTTCCCCAATTGTTCGAATCATTTCTGTAATAGTCATGGCTGCCCTCTCTCTTATAAACCGAGATTATGCGGCCACCTTAGCGACCGCAGAAAAAATGGTTTTGGGGATACGTCTTCCCGGATATAAAACGGGATACTGTCAAATCTTGATGGCGCTGATCAAAAAGAAAAACGCCAAGCGAAGCCATGATAGCACAAGTTCCCTTGAAAAGGCAACCCATGGACCGTTTCCCCTCTTCACCCCAAACCTAGTCGAGTTTAACCCTCAAAACCTGACCCTAGGGTTGACGATCTTTTGATAGATATGACTTTTGTAAAAGTCAAGCTTTTCCCGGAGTTCAGGCGTACCAGACCATCAATGAGCCAGTGCATCCTCGAATTGCAGATTGACTTCCCATCCATTGGCCTCGACCCGGGACCGGGGTCCTCTTTGACAATTCCACGGACAACGGATAAGATTCTAACAACTGCCGCGAGGAAAAGATAATTGAAAGCATTGGTAACAGGTGCTGCAGGATTTATCGGGAGCCATCTGGTGGAAGCCCTCTTGCAGCGAGGAGTCCAAGTCAGATGCCTCGTCCGGCCTACGAGTCATTTAAAGTGGGTGAAGGGTCTTCCCGTCGAGATTATCTACGGAGATTGTCAGGAGAAGGATTCTTTAGGACCAGGTGTGAAAGATGTCGACCTGGTGTTTCATCTCGCGGGCGTGACCCGGGCCATCGAAGCAAAGACCTATTTCGAGGTGAATGCCCTGGGCACGGAGAATCTCGTCCAGGCCTGCCTCGAACATAATACCCGACTCCAAAAATTTATCTATCTTTCGAGCCTGGCAGCCGCAGGTCCGGGGCGGAACGGTGGGAAGAAAAAGGAATCAGACCATTGCGAACCGGTCTCGCCCTACGGGAGAAGCAAACGGCGGGGGGAGGAATTGGCCCTGTCCCAGGCCCACGAACTTCCTCTCCTGATCCTCCGGCCTTCTGCGGTCTATGGGCCCAGGGATAAAGCCTTTTTTGCTCTTTTTCAGTGTCTCGCCAAAAGGATCAAGCCCTGTTTCTCCGGCGGCGTTCGACACCTCAGCCTGTGCTCGGTCCAGGATCTGGTCGGCGCGATCCTCTTGGCTGCCGAGACCCGCACCAAGAATGGGGAAATATTTTTTCTGTCGGATGGGCAAGACTACCGGCTGGAGGAAATTAATGACATCTTCGCACAAGCGATGGAGGTATCCGCGTTCCGCCTCCGCCTTCCCCCAGCGGTGCTATTCGGCATTGCCGCGGTTGCAGAATATTTCTCTAAAGTCTCCGGGAAGCCTGCCCTCATCAGCCGAGGCAAGGCAGAGGAAATGATCCAGCCGAACTGGCTCTGCGACATCACCAAGGCCAGAACTCTCCTGGGTTTCGAGCCCCAAATTTCTCTTGCCCTGGGAGCCAAACTAACCTTCGACTGGTATAGAAAAGAAAATTGGTTATAGATGAGGAGAGATTGAGCGTTGAAATCTAGGCCAGGTTGCCTTATTTTATTTTTATCCATAACGTTTAGAAAGCCGAGACGGTCTATAAAGAGATGAGAGTCTTGCTCCTGTCCATGCCTGACAGCGCTCAATTTGTCGATTTTTTCACCCGTCTTCCCAACCTGGCGATCATTTCCCTGGCCGGTAATCTGCCGGGACATGAGGTTCGGGTCCTTGACCTGATACTTTTTAAGCCGCACTTCGAGGCCGCGCTTCGCCAAGCTCTAGCCAGTTTACGCCCTCAGGTGGTAGGCCTGAGCGCCATGACCTTCCAATTCGATACCCTCTTGCGCCTGGCCCGATTTATCCGTGCCTTTGACCCAACCATTAAACTGGTGGCCGGTGGCTACCATGTCAGCCTGATGGCCCGTGAACTGACTGCGGATGCAGAAGAATTACCCCTGGATTTCCTGGTCCGGGGTGAAGGAGAGACCGCATTTCGGGAATTGGTTACTGAACTGGAGAAACCAGCCCCCGATCTGGGCGCCATCATGGGCCTAAGTTATCGCCAGGGCCAGGAGTGGGTACACAATCCCCAGCACCCGCTGCTGGAGCTGGATACCCTGTCCTTGCCTCGGCGCCAGGCCCGACTGGCCAACAGCTTTTATTTTTTAGATATGCCCATGGAGGTGGCCGAAACCTCCAGGGGCTGCCCGAATAACTGTAAATTCTGTTGCATCGGCCAGGTGTACGGCCATACTTTCCGGCGGTTTTCCGTAGAGCGCATTATTTCCGACCTTAAGACTATTCGAGACCAGGGTTTCAAGGCGGTGTTTTTTGTCGATGACAACATTACGTATGACATTGATCATTTTCGCCAAGTCTGTCAGGCCATTGTCCAACACCAATTAAATGACTTGTGCTATCTGACTCAGGTGACCGCCTCAGGGATTGCCCACCATCCCGAACTGGTGGCTGAAATGGATCAGGCCAATTTTCGCATCGCCTTTGTGGGGTTCGAGTCCATGGATCCAGACGCCCTGAAGGGCATGAAGAAGCCCACGAATCCGGAGATCAACCGCCGGGCCGCAGCTATGCTACGGCAGCACCGCATCGCGGTCATCGCCGGATTAATTGGGGGGTATCCGGAGGATACCCGGGAAACCGTGATTCGTAACTGGCACATGATTGAGGACCTTAAACCGGATTTAATCTATTCCCAGTACCTGACCCCTTATCCCAAAACCCCGGTGCGCCAAGAACTCCTGGAGGCCGGCCTCGTCGTCAATGTGGATGATTATAGTAAGTACGACGGCTTCCAGTGTAACATTCGCACCCGACATCTAAGCAGGGATCAACTTTACCACCTGATGAGAGGCTTGGGCTTTAAGAGCAACTTCAAAATATCCCTGATCGTCAACAATAGACTTTTGCGGAACCATATGAGATACTTTCTGCACTGCTTAGGGAATGTGATGGCCGAGGGGTTATACAATTTAACTCGTGATCTCCTTCCGAAGTTTTTACAGCCAAAAAAATATTAATGACACATTTATTAATTGTATCTGGAGTAATATATTGAGATTTTATAAAGTCAATTACCGTTGCATGGAATATCTAACATTAATAACTATAGCCATTCGAGGTTATCAGCATTTCAGCGCATTAAAGTTCCCTTCCGAATATTTCATTAAGGGTATCTTGACTTAAATTGCTGATTCATATAAGGTTTGCGTACTAATTTCTCGAGAGGAACCACCTTGGCCGGCCTGGAAATCATTGCTGTGGAAGGAGGATCGGCACTAAAAGACTTCATTGACCTGCCATGGGAGATCTATGCCGGGTACCCTAAATGGGTGCCCCCTCTTAAGAAGGACGTTCGCCGGATGTTGGACCCCCGCAGGCATCCTTTCTGGGAGTTTTCCGAGCGCAGCCTTTTTCTGGCCCGACGCGGTTCGAAGACGGTGGGAAGGATCGCGGGCATCATAGACCGCCATTATAACGAGTTCCATGGCGAAAAAATGGGCATTTGGGGATTTTTTGAATGCACTGACGATCGGGAGGCGGCAGCGGCCCTTTTTTCTGCCGTGGAAACATGGGCACGCCAGAAGGGCATGACCTTCATAAGAGGCCCGCTCAATCTCTCTCCCAATTACGAGGTGGGGTTGCTCATTGAGGGATTCGATTATCAGCCGGCGATGGGGATGACGTACAACCCGCCGTACTACCCGCGGTTGGTTGAATCGTGCGGTTTCATCAAAGAGAAGGACCTGTTGGCTTTCCTGATAAAAACCCCTTACCAATTTCCCGAGTGGATAGATCAACTGGCTGAACGGCTCGTTCATAAAAAGGGGGTTCACATCAGGCCCTTCCGTCCTAAGGATCAGGACTCCGAGTTCCTGCTGATCAAGGAGATTTACAACGACTCCTGGTCGGGTAACTGGGGTTTCGTCCCCATTAGCGATAATGAAATGCGGGATCTTCAAAAGAACGTGATGAAATTCGCGGATCCGGACCTGGCTTTCTTCATCTATTATGAGCAGGAACCTGTCGCAGTCTGCGTGGTCTTACCCGACATTAACCCTTTGCTCAAGCGGCTCAACGGGCGGATCGGTCTGCTGGGTTTGCTTAAGCTGCTCATGTATCGGGGAGAGATCAGGGGATTGCGGTGTTTGATCTTCGGGGTCAAGGAGAAGTATCGCCAACTGGGATTCCCCATGTTAGCCACTCACCACCTTAATAAAATTGTGAAAAAAAAAGAGAAATATCATTATCTGGAGATGGGCTGGTGCCTGGAGGACAACGAGTCGATCAACTTTTTGATAGAGGAAGCCGGGGGCAAACCCCACAAGAGATATCGCCTATACAGAAAGTCTTCATAGTTCAGGAGTTAAATGTTTGGCGATGACGCGGAGGTCTGGACCTAGTGGTTGAGCATCGAGCCCCCATTATCGCTTTCGTCTGGCGGCCCGAGGAGATCATCCCACCGGTGACCCAAATGGCTCATCGAACCGGTAGCCGGGCTATCTTCGATGTTTCCACGATGGGGGTGGAAGCGCTGCGTCCATTCTTACGAAAGGCTGACCCTGCCGGCCACGTGAGGGATATCAAGATTTCTGCTGCTACCTTGCTTGATCCATCTTTGGGACCATGGTTGAAGGAAACCGAGGTCCAAGATATCTGGGTAGAATGCCACCCCCAGTTTTTCCGAGGAGATCCCTCCACCGTTCTGGAGAGATTGAGGGAATTGTCGGAGAACCACCGTTGCTTCCCTATCATCGGGGACTTAAATTTCCTGGCCGCGGTTTTGCAGGAAAGTTTGGGAATCGGGCGCATCGTCCTGAAAGGCTGCGAGGCCTCCGGATTCGCGAGCGGTGAGACGACCCTGGCTCTCTATGCGGCGGTCAAGGAAATGCGGCACACCGTCTCGAATTCCCTGGACATCCTCATCTGGGGAGGCGTAGCCACCCCTGAGGCGGCTTCGGCCTTCCTGGCCACCGGGGCCGCCGGGATCGTCTTCGAGAGCGTCCATTGGCTGACTGACCTGGTTGCCATTGATGATCGGCAACGCCAGCGCCTCTCCAGACTCCGCCTGGATTCCACCGATCTGGTCGGCCTGGACCTGCAGGTTCCTTGTCGCCTGTTCAATAAAGGCAACTCTCTGGCATTCAAGGAGATCAAGACGTTCGAGAACTCGCAGTGCGGCGCAGAGATCACGGAAGAAAGCCGCCGTGCCTTCGTAAGCCTGGTACAGGTTAGGGCTCTCCACCCTCTGGCGAGCCATTTCAGCCAGGATGAGGTCATCCCCCTGGGGGTGGAGGCTACCTTTGCGGCCTCGTTTGTGGAGCGTTTTGGGGCCGGAACCGAAGGGGCCGTGCAAGCCTTCATGGACGAGATTCGCCACGCCTGCCGCTTGGCTGAGATGAAAAAGGATGGCTGGTTGGACAGCCCGGTGGCCAAGGAGATGGGGACTCTCTACCCCTTTATCCAGGGCGCCATGTCCTGGATCACCGAGGTCCCGGAGTTTGCCTCAATGGTTGCCGATGCCGGGGGCCTGCCCACCATCGCCCTTGGCCTGATGGACGTGGCGGCCCTTGACCGAAGGCTGGGAGGTCTGCCGGAGATCATGGGGGGGCGCCCGTATGCCGTAAATGTCGTATCTTTGGCAGAAAACCCTTGCCGTCAGGCGCATCTGGCCTGGATAAAGCAACACCGACCCCGTTTTGTGGTAATCGCCGGAGGTAATCTCTCCTTCGTAAGAGAATTGCTGGAATGCGGCCTTGAGGTCATGTATATCGCGCCGGATGAGGCCCTGATGCGGCTCGCCCTTGAAGCCGGCGTCCGGTACGTGATCTGCGAGGGGTATGAGGCCGGCGGCCACGTGGGGCCACATAGTACCCTCACCCTGGCTCAAATGGTGGTGAATCTGAAACGGCGCCACCCATCTCTGTGCCAAAACTGTCGCGTGATCCTGGCAGGAGGCATCTTCAATCGGGAGACCGCTTTTATAGCCGCCTTGCTCGGGGCGGACGCCATCCAGATGGGCACCGCCTATCTGGCCACCCAGGAGATTGTAAAAACCCGCGCCTTGACGGCGCTCTATCAGCAGATGATCCTGGAATCGCCCCCGGGGGAAACCGTCGTCTCAGGCCAGGACACCGGACTTCGGGTGCGATCCCTGAGGACCCCGAGAATGGCGGCTATCTTATCCCTGGAGAGGGAGTTTGCCGCGGGCCGCCAGGACGAGGCCGCCTTTCGGACGAAAATGGAGGAGATGACGGCGGGGAGCCTTTTCGCGGCGGCCCGGGGTCTGGACCGGCCAGGCGGGGCGCCTCTTTCGGAGCGGGCCTGCCGTGAACGCGGGCAATTCATGAGTGGGGCCTGCGCCGGCCTCATCCGTAAGGTCGGGAAGCTGCAGTCCTTTCATCGCGAGCTGGCCGCGGGCCCGCTTACGCTGCATCAGCCCTTTGGGGGGGCGACCGACTCAATCTCGCAATCTCCACCCGGCTCCGGACTTGCCAGGGAAACCCCATCCTTCGGGATTGGCCATGGATTGCAAAGGGTTACCCCCCAAAGAGACGCGCCTGAACGGGTGGCCATCACGGGGATGAGTCTCTTAAATGCCCTGGGGAAGAGCCCGGAGGAGGTCTGGGCGGCAAGCCTGGCCATGAAGAGCGGGATTACCCCGGTTCCGCTTTCCCGGTGGGATCACGAGCTTTATTATGATCCGCGCCCGTACGTTCCCGACAAGACCTACTGCAAGGTGGGCGCCTTCCAAGACTTTCAGATCTCCCGGACTGAACTCGGGATCCCCCCCCATGATTTCCGGACTATGACCGAGGCCACCAGGAACACCATGTGGCTAGCGGACCAGGCCATCCGGACATCCGGTCTCCTTTCGTCAGACATCCCCCGGGAGCGCATCGGGGTCCTCATCTCCCAGAACTCGGGAGAGGCGGCGGCGACCCTCACCGGTATCATCATTCGGGCAAACATTTGCAACATCCTCGCCGACATCAAAAGGGCCGTTCGCCTCACACCGGATCAGGAGAGCGCCATCGAACAGGAAATGAAGTCCGGACGCCTGGCTCCGGACGACACCAGCCTCCTGGGCAGACTCAACTGCGCCGCGGCCGGGTTCATTTGCAACCGCAATGGGTTCATGGGGCCCAGCTATTCGGTCTCCGCCGCCTGCGCGACCTCACTGGTCGCACTGTACAGCGCCATCCAGATGATCCACAACGGCATCATCGATGCAGCCGTCGTCGGAGGGGCCGAGGAGATTCTCAAGCCCTTGCATTTTTTGGAATTCTCCGGTCTGGGTGCACTTTTCGGGCTGTCCGGACAGGAAAGACCTGCGCGGGAGACCTCCCGCCCCTTCGATGCTCAAAGAGAGGGGATGGTTCTCGGCGAAGGCGGGGGCATAATCGTCATCGAGCGGGAAAGCCTGGCCCGCGCCCGAGGGGCGCTGGTCCACGCGGTCATCACCGGTATGGGCGCGAGCAATAACCATCTGGGCATGGTGGAGTCCTCCAGCGTTTCCCAAGAGATAGCCATCCGCGCCTCTTTCCAAGGGCTACCGTATGGGCCCGATGCCGTGGACCTGGTGGAATGCCATGCCACGAGTACCCGGCAAGGAGACGTGGAGGAGGCCCGGGCCCTGAAGGCTTGCTTCAATGCCGCCAAGCGCACCGTGATCACTTCATTCAAATCCCAGATCGGACACACCCTGGGCGCCTCGGGCATTAACAGCCTCATTCGAGGCGTGATGGCCATGCAGGCGGGGATTTTTCCTCCCACCCTCAATTATCTGTATCCAGACCCGGAAATCGACCTGGAAAGATCGGGGTTCATCATCGCCCCGGAGCCGCTTAATTGGGAGTGCAGGGCCGGCCGGCCCAGAAGGCTTCAGGTCAACGCCTTCGGGTTTGGAGGTTCCAACTACGTCGTGCAGGTGGAGCAGGCCAGGGATGCAGCGGATACGATCCTGGTCGCCGCCAGCCGAGAGAAGGGTTTGGGTTCTCCCGCACTCCAGGGCGTCTCTTTTTTCAAGACCGAGATGGGCGGCCATAACTGGCGGATGGCCGTGGTAGCGGAATCCGAAGCCGAGGCGCTCACGGTCATCGAGAGGTCAGCCTCGCTTGCCGGGGACGGCATGGTCTCACCCCAGGCGCTGAGGTCGTGGGCGCACCAGGGGATCTTCATGAACCGTGAAGATCAGCCGGTGCTACCGCTCGCCCTGGTATTTCCCGGGCAGGGCTCACACTATGCCGGCATGGGGCGAGAGCTCTACGAGTCTTTTCCCGTCATCAAGGAATGGATGGATCGGGCTGCCGCAGCCGCGGACTTCGACCTTCTGCACCTGCTGTTCCACGATCAAGAGGAGAACCTTCAGAAGACCCGGTGGCAGCAACCGGCCCTGTTCGCCGTGGAATACGCCGTGGCTCGATACCTCACCACCCTGGGCATCCACCCGCTGGCTATGGCCGGGCACAGTTTGGGCGAACTGACCGCCTTGTGTCTGGCCGGGGTCTATTCCCTGGAGGACGGGTTCCGCATCGTGAACCAGAGAGCCCTCTGCATGGATAAGGCCGCGACTATGGATGTGGACCCCGGCGTCATGGCGGCCGTGGACGCCCCCCTGGACCTGCTGCAAGAGATGATCCAGGGACAGGAGCAGGTCTACATCAGCAATATCAATGCACCGAACCAGGTCGTGCTGAGCGGCAAGACTGAGGCGGTGGAAAATTTTGGTAACCGACTGAAGGAGATGGGATACCGGGCCACCCGGTTGCGGGTCAGTATGGCCTTCCACTCGCCCATCATGAGGGTCATCCGGGATGAGCTCGAGGCGTACATTGCCCCCATCCCCTTTCATACCCCACAGATCCCCGTCATCTCCAACACGACCATGGCGCCGTTTCCAGCCGATCCCGCTGAGATCAAGCGAATCTTGATGGCCCACCTTGAATCTCCCGTCCATTGGATGCATAACGTCCAGACCCTTTGGAGTGACTATGGAGTCCGGCTTTTCGCCGAGGTGGGCCCCGGCGATATCTTAAGCAATCTCATCTATGACACGCTCCCTAAACCGGCCTGCATCCAGACCTGCCTGCCCGCCGCCGAGGGCCTCACGTGCAAAAGCGCCCTGGCTCAGCTCTTCATTCAAGGGCATCTGCCGGTTCACCGGGAACCGAGGTTTGTTTCCCTGCCCGGATTCGGGAAGGCTCCCCCATCTCCTGGCAACGCCCCGGCACCCGGGTTACGACCCCTGAAACCTGGGCCTGTAGGCTTTAAACCGGTGGAAAGGATCATTCAAAGGGAAATCAACCGATTCGTGATGGAGACTTACGGCCGCTTCTTTGAACCAAACATCCTGGCAGCCATCCGCCAAGAGCATGACCCAACCTTCCAAGAAGGCGAGCTAGCCGCCGTTATCCAGTCCATGCTCCGGGGTTCCGGGCCCCCCGAAGGCCAGCACCCAATCTCTCTTGGGGAACCGGCATCCCCGCCTCCCGATCCTATCCCGGCGATTCTGGAACCGGCCTCTCCTGCCCTCGAAGAGGCGCCTGGGCACCAGGATCACCTGGAGACGCTTATTCACATCATCATGGATGCTACCGGGTTCAACCGGGACGAGATCGAACCAGACATGGATCTCAGGCGGGACCTCTCCATCCGCTCCAGCCGTCTTCCGATCATCATGGATGCGGCGGAACGCCAATTCGGGATCACCATCGAATTGGAGGATTTTATCCATGTCCGTACCGTGAAGGACATCGCCCAGAAGATCTCCAAGATCGCCGCCAGGCAGGGAGGCGCCGGCCTACGGCCGGTCGCTCAGGCGGTTGACCCCGGCCAGGGGCGGGCCGAAATCCTGAAGCCCTCACCGGATGAGGCGAGTTTAAAGCGGCTCGTATTCCACCATGCCGAGGTGAAGCCGGCGGCTTCCATTCCCATGGAATTGAGCCCGGGCGAGTCAGTCCTCCTGCTCTCACCTGACCGGGATGACCGCATGGCCGGAAGTGTGGGAGACATCCTCCGACTGGATTACGGGGTTGAGACGGTTCCCATGCTCTTCATGCCGGGGAACTTGGGTCCGGGCGTAGAGAGCTACAACCTTCTGACTAATGCAGGGTCCTCCCGGGCTGCCAAGAGAATATCGGGCCTGGCGTCCCCCGCCGGGATGGTCATCACCCTCCCTCAAGGAGGATCGGCAAGGTTAAGAGACATGGGGGAGGTGGCGCGGCTTCTCAGGGGGCTCTTTCTCGTCCTGAAGGCATTTCTCCAATCACCGGCTAAGAAATTCGTCGTGCTGATCCATTCCAGGGAAGATACCGAAACTCTCGGTGGGCTGCCAGCGGAGGGGATGCTCGGACTGTTTCTGTGCGCCGCCCAGGAACACCCATCGGTCCAGTTTCACACCTTGGCAATCGACCAAGATACCGACCTGCGCACCGCCTTCGGCGGGGCTCTGGACCGAGGCTACACCGTGGTGGAGATGATTCATCGGGATGGCAAGGTCTTCACTTCGGAGGGGCGCGTCGCCCCGTCGGTCTTCAATGGTCCGGCAAGTCTGCATCTGAGCTCTGGAGACGTGGTAGTCATGTCCGGGGGCGCCGCGGGAATCACCGCCCACCTGGCTCGCAGCCTGGCGCCCTTCATGCCCCGCCTGGTCTTTCTGGGGAGGACATCGCTGGATCCAGGCATCAATCCCGTCAAGCCGCGCTCCAACCATGCGCCTGCTAAGACGTTCACTGCCGACGACCGGGCAGTGGAGATGGCTCAGACCCTGGCGGATTTGCATGCCGCCGGGATCGAGGCAACGTACCATACCTGCGATGTAACCGACCCCGAGGCGGTCCGGGCGATCATGGGCGAGGTGGCCAGCCGTTATGGCAAAATCGACGGAATTATTCACGGGGCTGGAGTCCTCAGGGATGGTCCTCTCAGCCAAATGACCTTAGATGCCTTCTCCATGGTCACGGACGTAAAATTTTTGGGGGCGTGGAATCTCTTCTCGGCGGCGGAGGGGGCGGGCTTGAGGTTTTTCGTGGGCCTGTCTTCGGGGGCGGCGATCCTGGGGAATCCTGGCCAGTCCAACTACGCGGCCGCCAACCGGATGATGTCGGCGCTATTCAGATACCTCGGGCGGAAAAACGGCGCTATCCGGTTCAAGGCCTTGATGCTGCCTCCGGTCGAGGGGGCGGGCATGGCCGAGGATCCGGCGGTTCGGGAGCTGATGCGGCGGAATGGCGTGGCGTACATCCAGGTCAATGAGCTTGCCGGGCTTTTCTGCCGGGAGCTCTCGATAGCCCCGGCCGATGACGATTGGGTGATGTTCATGCGGACCCTGCCACCCGTAAAAACGGCGCGGCTCAATAAGACAATCCCCCCGGCGCTCCGGGGAGAACTGGCTGGCGGCGCCGTGGCCTTTAGCCCCGAGGACTTCCCCCTGATCGACCGCATCTCTTCCTTGGACCTGCGCCGGGAACAGCTGGAAGCCTTCAGATCCTTTTCCCGGGGGAAGGACCTTTGGATCGAGGATCACCGACCCCTCAAGTTCGTCGAGCATCCTCTGGTCTCAGCCGCCATGGTTCTGGAAACCTTTATGGAAGCCGCCCGGATCTTGTATCCCCACCTGCAGGTGCGAGGAGTTCGCCAGGTGCGCTTCATGGACATGATCCAATGTCCTCCTGGGGCGCCGCGAACTGCTAAAATCTTCTGCCGCCGAGCCGACACCTCCCTGGGGGAGGTATGGTGCGAGGTCTCTCTGTCAACCCCGGCGATCTCTCCCACCGGAAGATTGACGGACCGTTTCACCCCGCACTGCCAAGGCCAGGTGATCCTTGATGGTGGGGGCGGCTATCTCGGGGAGGGGCTTACGGATTTTCCGGTCCGGCTGGACGAACTGCAGACGCCGCCCATGGATCGTGCCCAGGTGCTTACCTGGTACGAAGACCGCGGTGGCCTCAACGGCAGGTATCGGGTAATAGAGTTGTTTGACGGCGCCGGTCCGGGGGTGGCACGGGGCCGAACCACCTACCGGGAGGCCGGTGATTTCGCCCATCTGCGAAACGCCCGGTACCAATACTCTCCCTACCTTTTCGAAGCCCTTATGCAGTCGGTTTACCTCTCCATCGTCGCCATGGACCCGTCGGAGCGACGATCCATGCTTCCCGTAGAGATCGGGGAGATGAGGTTTTTGCGACCATGCCGGGTGGGGGAACAGATAACCGTGGAGGCCCGCCTGCGGGCGCAGGACGAGGCAGGCCACACCTGGGACGGCAGAGGGCTTGACGATCAAGGCCGCCCCCTCATGCAAGTTTGGGGTATGCGGATGCACTGGGTTTCGGACTGAGCCGCGGCTCGGGAAAGATGGGAGTGAATGTGGCAAAGGCTTGCCAAGAAATAACTGTGCAGTCCATGGGTTTCCTTGAGCGTCGGGGACCGGTCTTCTATGCCTTCTTGCCAGTTGCCCCCGAAACCCTCAAGGGTTGCAGGACGAGCGGGGCCGGAGACCAGCAACGCTTAGTTTCCAGCCTGTGGGATCACCTGGTGGCACTGATGGCAAGGGAAAGTCCTCTGGGGAAAGGCGGTCATGCCTCCAACCGCGCGGCTGTCCCGATCCAGGTGGTCCACGACCCGCTGGGCAGGCCCCATCTCCGGTTGGGTGAAAATCGAGGCCCGGCCATCTCCTGCAGCGAGGGTGGTGGAAAAATCTGGGCCGCCCTCTGTGGGGATGAGTCTGATATCGGCATCGATGTGGCCGAAACCGATGAATTCCAAGGAGAATACCCCGTGCACCGGGTCTTCCATGGACATGAACTGCACCATGCCTTGAGGTTGGCGGGTGGAGATTTGGCAAGGGCCTCAGCCCTGCTCTGGTCTGTCAAGGAAGCCGTGGCCAAGGCCCTGGGATGCGCCTTCCACCTTGTTTCGCCGCGGCAAATCAACGTCTATCCGGCGGTAGGCAGGGACGGCGGGTATACCTTTCCCGTGAGCTTATCAGGGAAAGCGCTGGTGCGGTTTCCCCTCAACCCCGGCCGGTCCATCTGGGTGCGTTCGCTTCCCCGGGCGAAGATGTGGCTTTCCATCGCCCTCTTGAATCGGCAAATCGATGAGGCGATGGGCGGCAGCGGACTGTGCGCCGGTTCCGGATTAGCCGCAACCCGAAAGCCGGCGCACCGGCAGGTCCACTCTTAGGGATGGGCTCCGGGCTGGACGCGGTCTGCGGGGAGTACCGGGAGTCTGGCTTTTTTGAGGGCCTCGTATATTTCTGCTAATGGAGGTTCAGAAATGAACGCCAAGAATCTATCTCAGAACTTTAAGCAGGCTATGGTTAAATCCACCCTGATCGGGGCAGTCCTCCTGGTTTGGAGTCTGGTGCCAACTGGGGCGCAGGCTATTTTAGGCATAAGTGAGCCGGCCCCATCTTTCTCACTGGTATCCGGAGATAATAAAAAACTCACGCTCGACATGCTCAGTGGAAAGATTGTCGTATTGTTTTATGCAACCAGAGATACTGTCCATGTTAACGATGACTTGCAACATTATCTGGATGCGCTTTACGATACTCAACCGAAAAATATTCAAAATCAAATCTTCAGATTGCTGGTCGTAAATGCCATGGAAGCAACGTCTTTAACAGATTGGAAACAAAAATTAATTGAAACCTCCGCGAAGCTGAATATAATTTGTTACGGAGATTGGACCGGGGGCATGTTTACGGCGTACCGGATGAGAGATAATGACAGCAATTTTATCATTATAGATAAGAGGGGCATCGTCAGATTTGCCGCATCCGGCCGGATAGATAACAGCCGGTTTGAGGCCATAAAAAAACTCCTTTTAGAACTGGCGGCTGGCAGGTAAGAAGCGCCGGGGCCACCAGCGGCTGAACTCCTCGGGCGGGTGGTGGGGCCGATGACCCTTGTGCCGCCTGATCTGAGATTAATCCTTGCGCCCTGTGGAGGCAAAATGGAAATCCATGGCGAAACTAGCTGAACACGTCATCGAAGTTGAGAACCTGACCAAGCGTTACGGGGATTTGCTGGCGGTCAACGGCATATCGTTCAACGTCAGGAAAGGCGAAGTTTTCGCCTTCCTGGGCCCGAACGGCGCCGGCAAGACCACTACCGTGGAGATAATCGATACGATCCGCACGCCCACGTCGGGAAAAGTGAAACTTCTCGGGATGGACGTCACCAAGCAGAAGCGCGCCATCGTCCCCCGGATCGGCGTCCTCCCGCAAGACTTCAGCTCCTTCGACCGGATAACGGTCAGGGAAACCATGCTGTTCTATTCGCGACTATTTTTCTCCCGCGCCAGGTCCCCCCGGCGGAACGCCGATATCGAAGGGCTGATAGAACTAGTGAACCTCACGGACAAGGCCGCAGAGCAGTATAAGAACCTCTCCGGGGGCTTGCGGCAGCGCCTCGGCATCGCGATTGCGCTCGTGAACAACCCCGATGTGGTGTTCCTCGACGAACCGACGACAGGGCTCGACCCCCGGGCCAGGCGCGAGGTCTGGGAAGTCCTGCTGGGCCTGAAAAAGCAGGGGAAAACGATATTTCTCACCACGCATTACATGGAGGAAGCGGAGATTCTGGCCGACACGGTCGCCATCATCTCGAAGGGGATGATAATCGCCACGGGCTCTCCCGCAGAGCTCATAGAAAACAACGCGAAATACCTGGTCCTCACGCTACAGTCCGTCAATGCCAATGCCTTTGAGATCATCCGGAAGATGGGCTTCAAGCCGGTCCATGACACCCACCAAGACCTCAAGGTCAGGATGGAGCATACGGAAGACATCCTGAAGACACTAAATGCCATTAAGGACGCCGGGGGGGCGTTCCTCAGCCTGGACGTTCGCCGGCCCAACCTCGAAGAGGTCTTCCTTAAGCTCACCGGCGAGGCGCTCCAGGAAGACCCGGCCAAGGGGGGGATGGGATGAATCTACGCGTCATTAACGCCAATCTCGTCGTGAAGCTCAAGGCCTTCTACCGGGAGAGGACCGCGATGTTTTTCACGATTGCGTTCCCGATAATCCTGATTCTCGTGTTCGGCACCATTTTCCTGGACCGGGACAAATTGAGCTTGGACCTTTACGTGCAGGACCTCGACCACACCCACGGCTCGGCGCAGTTCGTCAAGGCCCTTGAGTTAGACGGGAACTTCAAGATAACTGAGGTCGATCCCGCCATCGACGCCAGGGAGTATGCCAAGAACCAAAGGCTGAACCTTATCATCATTATTCCCAAAGACTTTGAAAACTTGCTCAATCAGAGGGTGGACCTCAAAGCCCCCAATGCCTCCGTTACCCTCACGTATATATACGACCCCAGCTCTACTTCGGTGAAGACGAAGATGGAATACCTGGACATGGAGATTGTGGGGTTGAACCAGAGGATGTCCGGGAAGCCGCCGTTCTACCGGTGGGAGGAGACCTCGATACTCAACCGGAAGTACCGGTTTATCGAGTTTTTCATCCCCGGCGTCATCGCTATGGCGGTGATGACCGCATCCCTGTTCGGCACGGTGAACATGAACACGGAACTGTTGCAGAAGGGTATCATCAGGAAGCTATCCACCACGCCCATCACGCGTACCGACTGGATACTGTCGAACATGCTGTACCAGTTCATACTCGCCCTTATCTCCACGGCTGCGATGCTGCTGGTGAGCTACGGCGTGTTTCACATTGACCTCAATATAAACCTCTGGCTCCCGTTGTTCATTTTGCTTGATGTCTTCGCCTTCGTCGGCATCGGGATGATACTCACCCGTTTTGTGCAGGAGGCGCAGAGCGCCGCCGCCGCCGCAAACGCCATCACGTTCCCCATGATGTTCCTCGCGGGGAGCTTCTTTCCCATCGAGATGATGCCGCGCTTTTTGCAGACGTTCGCCTACTTACTGCCTCTGTATTACGTGAACGAGGGCCTGCGGGCCTCCATGATATTTGGCGACAACATGGCCGCCCTGCGTTACGCCGGCATAATCGGGGTTTTCGCGGCCGTGGTCTTCGCCTTGGGTATCATAGCCAGCAAATGGGAAGAGGGGTAAGTGATTGCCAGGCGCCTCAGGCAGCGCCAGCCCTCGAGGCCCCTTTCCCCGGTGCCCTTACCGCCTGTACCCGCTGTCTTCGCCCTCAGTGAGCGCGGTGGCAAGAAGGGGCTGTGCTACCCAGCCTTCCCCCCGGCATCCGGGTTTCCCGTCCGCACAATTTCGCGACCCTTTTATTGGAAAAGATCGGCAAGGTGGACCCCGTACCCTGCCCCACATTTCAAGGGCGAAGGTTTGACCGACCAGACGTTGGTTGGTTAAGCAAAAATGGTTCCCGGAAGGTGAGACGTGAAAATAAAGCTTATCGCCCCGCATAAACAAAATGAAGAGACAAGTCATTTCAGGCTACAGAGGGTTAATCTTCCTCTGATAGCAGCGCTTACCCCGCCTGGCCACACGATTACCATGGTCGATGAAGTTTTTGCTCCCGATGACCTCAATCAAGAGGTGGATTTGGTAGGTATCACCGTCATGACAGACCTGGTGCCAAGGGCCTATCATATCGCCGACACCTATCGCCACAAAGGGGTGAAGGTGGTGATGGGAGGAATACACCCCACCATATTGCCTGACGAAGCTTTAGGACATGCAGACGCGGTAGTAGTGGGAGAAGCGGAGGGTGTCTGGCCACGGGTTGTATCTGATGCCGCCTCGGGACAGATGCAAAGACTCTATCGGGCCGGTAAAAAGACAGATCTCACCGGCCTGCCAAGACCACGGCGAGATCTCTTCCCCAGAACCGAACATCGGGGTTCTGCTCCTATCTATGTCGGCGTCGAGGCCTCCCGAGGGTGTCCGCACGATTGCGAATTCTGTTGCAGTGGCCAGACCATGGGGCAGCAATATCGAGTCAGGCCGGTTCAAGAGGTGATTGCCGAGATCGAGTCTCTCGATTCCCCTGACTTCTTCTTCGTCGATGACGCCCTTGCACTAAACCGGGAGGTAGGGAAAAAGCTTTTTACTGAAATGATACCCCTGCAGCGGCTATGGATGGGGCAAGGAACCGTGTCGTTAGCTGAGGATGTGGAGCTGCTAAAATTGATGCGACGTGCGGGGTGCCGGGGACTTTTGCTCGGATTCGAATCGGTCCAAAAAGGTACTCAGCATGAGGTGAAGAAAATAAAGAACCTGAAGATCGATTTTTACGAGGCCATGCGCCGATTCCATGGTGAAGGTTTCGGCATCCTCGGGTCGTTTATTTTTGGCTTCGATTACGAAAACAAGGATGTGTTCGAGCAGACCTTTGAGTTTATCATAAAAAGTTTTCTGGATTGTGTCCAGCTGCGGATTCTCACTCCCCTTCCAGGAACTCGGTTATATACGCGTCTCTTAAGCGAAGGCAGGTTGTTTGAACCTGACTGGTGGCTCCGTGGATATCCTCCTGATACCCTCCTTTTTCAACCGAAGAGCATGACTGCTGACGATCTCCTTAGTGGCTACGCCCGCTTGAACCGGCAAGGCTATTCGTTCGGCGCCATGATCAAACGGTTCTTTGGCATGAGCCCATGGAAACGGACTCTACGCGGTTGTTTAATGTACGCTGGCATCAATATATCTACCCGCAAACGTTATTTCAAAGACCTGAAGAAACCCCAGCCATTTGTCGGGCTGCCAACATATTAACGGGAGCGTGAAAGGGGCTCCAGCTTTATCCCCTCTCCCCCGATGGGGGACGACACCGGGTGAGGGGGAATTTAATCTCTTTTCCGCTCCCATTAATAAGAGGCGAACCCTAGTATCGTGTTTCGGATGCACCTTTATTAAATAATTCCATCATCCCTAGGCATTTAAAATGTAGCCGCAAGCTTTAGCTTGCGAAAATCCTTAATAAAATGAGCGCAGGTTAAAGCCTGCGGCTACCAGAACATGTCGATATTTTTAAAGGTATTTCTGAAACATGACACCAGGAAGTTTTTGAAAAAATGGGACGATCATTGGGCTTAATCTGACGGCGTTCGGGAGATTCTCCCATTTTTTCCGGTCCAGTTTTCGTGGATCTGGTCCAGTTCCATCAAGCCTCTCTTTTCTCCTGGCCGCCTTCCGCCTCCCACCAGCGGTAAAGTCGAGGGCCGATGACGCTGCACCCTGCTGCCAACGCCGCTCCGGCGAAGATATCGATGACATAGTGATACCTTAGATAGACCAAGGAGAGGATGAGGGCGCCGACGATCGGGCAAAAGAGATAGAAGAGCACCCTGGCGTAACGATAGGATAGAGATAAAACGAGGAGAGCGATCACGGTGTGACCGCTGGGCATGCAATCCCGTTTGTTATTCTCCACCAAATTTATGAGATAGCTCACGAGATGGCCAATAAAACTGCCGTTTAGGGGAACCGACTGGAGGTGGGCCAGGGTGTACCGCGGGCCAATCGCCGGAAAGAGAATATAGCCGGCGAAAGACAGATACCAACCCAAGAGCAAGACAAAGACCGCCAGATCGAAATCCCGCTTCGGATTCTTCAGATAGAGTGTATGAACGAGTCTGGCCGGAAGGTAAAAATAACTTAAATAAGCTATGGACAGGACGCCAGTGAACCAGGAAACGATCCAGCGCTCCATCCAAACCGTTGGATTGACGCCAAAGAGGAGGAAATCGATTCGGATCAACTGGGGATCGATGTCGGGGTGGAGATAATGGGTCAGATCACCGAGGGATTGGTAGATGAGGATAATGAAAAGGATGGGGGAAAAATCATTAATAAACCTGCCTACCCGGCCCCCCACCTCTCGGTCGGAGCACCATTTCAAGACCAAGAGGACGCCTGCACCCAGGGCATAAAGCGAGAGCAGAGACCGCCAGAGTGGAATTTGGTCCCGAAAGAAGAGGACCAGCAAGATCAGCCCGATGAGAAAGAGAAGGGTCAGCCCGTGAATAGGATTGATGCGTCTCATCGGGGGAAAATATATCCTAAACCGGAGGAGAAATCAAAAATCCCCGATCAACGTCAATTTGACCTGCCTCCCAAAAACTGATCCACGAGTTATGCTAGTGGTATGTTTTGCAATTGATTATCCATTGAAAATGACTGGGTTATAAGCCCCCTTTGGAAAAGGGGGGTAGGGCGGATTTAATATAACCTCTTGAAATCCCCCTAAATCCCCCTTTTTCAAAGGGGGACTTAACCATGCCAAGTCGCGTTCCAGACCTGATATTATGTCCATCTAATTATGAAACACTTCACTAGTATGTCAGGGCTCATTATCTTTTTTCCGTTAATTGGTAATTTATTTGGGATTAGGCCCCAAGATGGTCAAATCCCGGACGCAAGGGCCGCCCCGCCTTTGAGAAAGGCAGGGTCACTCAGTCTGACCTTCCTGGATCAGCTTTCTTTCGTGAGCCTTGTGGATCTTCTCCAACAGCTCGTCCAGGGGCACAGGCTTCATCACGTAAGCGAAGGCCCCCAGCTTCATGCCCTGGATCCCCGATGCCACCGTGGCATGGCCGGTGAGCATGATCACCGGCATCAGGGGCTTCTTTTTTTTCATTTCCAGCAGGGTTTCGATGCCGTCCATCCCCGGCATCTTGACGTCCAGG
>Ga0208191_1000069_pt1 | contig 95725 bp, 82 predicted proteins | sample June2015DPH_13_5_FD_184709 | JGI IMG/M metagenome (GOLD analysis project Ga0208191, IMG submission 184709) | Peatland microbial communities from SPRUCE experiment site at the Marcell Experimental Forest, Minnesota, USA - June2015DPH_13_40... | ecosystem: Environmental > Terrestrial > Soil >... | reverse complement strand
GCGCCCTTGAATTTTCTCGAATTAACTCCGGTAATGAGTTATTATATATAGATTAGGCAAGGAGGTTGGCTGTATGCCGATTTACGAGTATCAATGCGCCGCCTGCGGGCAGGTGCTGGAAAAATCGCAGAAGTTTTCCGAGGAGCCCCTTAAAACCTGTCCGGCCTGCGGCGGTGCGCTCAGTAAACTAATCAGTTCCTGCGCCTTCCATCTGAAGGGCAACGGTTGGTACGTGACGGATTACTGCGGCAGCCGCAGCAAAGCTGCCGCGCCCGGTGATTCTTCCCAGGGACCCAAAGACGCGGCCGCTTCCGGAGAGCCGACCAAGCCCAAGGAAGCGCCCAAGGAGGCGTCCAAGGAAGCGTCCAAGGAAGTCAAATCGGCCCCGAAGCCCGAAACCGCGGCTTCCACTAAAAAAATCAAGTGACGCACCTGCTAAGATTCCCCGACCGGGAAAGAAAGCGAGCCAGCGGTGGCGGAAATTAAGAGCGCCTTGGAATTGGCTCTGGAAAAGGCCGAGCGCTACGGTAAGGCCTCCCGGGAGGAGATGGCTGCGGCGCAATATCAGGAACAGGGCCGCCAACTGGCGGTGAAGTTTCTCAAGGGGGAAGGCGATTTGGCAGCGGAGCTCAAGGACCTGCCCCCCCAGGCCCAGGAATCGGCCCGAGTCGCCATTAAGGAAGTCTTTTTGCGCAACATCGGCCTGCCCCGGAATGGGGAAGGGGACGAACGCCTGGACCGGGCCCTGGCCGGGCTGATGCTGGTGGCGGTGCAAAAACGGGAGATGGCCCGCCTTAAGGGGGAACTGCAGCAGCTATTGCAGCAGTTCCTGCAGATCCGCAATAATGCGGTGCAGCAGCTCAAGGCCAGGTTCTCCCAGGGCGTCAACCAGGTGCAGCGGGCCATGGAGGCCAAGACTGGCCAGAAGATGCGCATGGAGGCGGAGCATCTTCCCCAATTCCAGGAGGAATGGCGGCGGTTCTACGGCAGTCTCCAGGACCAGTTCGAGCCCATGCTGGACGGATTGAAGGACAGGATGCTGCGGGCCTGAGACTATTTCCGGCGGCCACAGGCCACCCTATCTTTAATCCGAGGCCGAGATTTTTTTTAAAGGGCGGGTCATCCCGCCTTTTTTTGGTCGATTAATCCTCACCCCAGGCCGCAGAGGCGGCGGAAATTGCCGCCCAGGACGGCCTCGGCCTGGACTGGCGGCAGGTTGAGCTGGCGAATCTTAGCCAGCTCGGTGGCTGGCTGGCCGAAGGGATAGTCGCTGCCGAACAGGAGGCGGCGGCTGCCGTAACGCCCCAGGAAATCCTCGATTTCCGGAAGAGCGGCGGTGGAGCTGTCGGCGTAGGTTTGGGGGCGGTCCCAGGCACCGGCTGCCCTCAGGGCGCCGTAACCGCCGTTCAAGGCCCCCAGATGGGGAATGACCACCGGCAGGTCGGGGGCCAGACGCTCCAGGAAAAACAGGGTGTTATCGAAGGATTCCTCCAGGAGGATGGGTAGGCGGTGCTCCCGCACCACCTGCAAAAACTCCCGGCAGCGGGGCTGGCCGTATTGATATCCCGGCTCGTCGGGATGGCGGTGCCACTTGATGGCCACGTATTCCGGCCCCAGCTCTTCCCAGGCAAAGTCGTTCCATACGAAAAAATAGGGATAAATCTCCAGGCGGACGGCGGCCTCGGCCTCGGCCGCTGCTGCACCTCCGGGCCGGGTCCGGCTGGCCTCCTTAAGGCTCAGCAAATAGGCATGGGCCAGCCGGCGGCAGGCGCGCCAGGCGGGGGTATCGGTGAAGCTGGGGTCGAGGCGGTCGTAAACGTCTTCCACCGGCGGGATGACCCCGGCCCCGCCGATGCCCGCGGTTCGTAGCAGGGCCTCAATCTCCTGCCAACGCCAGGAGACGTTCTGGATGCCGCTATGGAGGTGGCAATCGATGATCTTCAAGGAGCCTAGCCGCGATCTTCAACAGGTGATGTGCAGGGCCGCAGCCAGGGGGCGTTGGCCGTCCAGTTCATTGATGAGCTGGCAGGCCTCCCCGGTTGGCCTGGCCACCAGCTCGATCCCCCGCTCCCGCAAGTGAGACACCAGCTCCGGGTCCAGCTCCATCCGGCCGTAAGCGCCGGTACCCACCACCAGCACCTGGGGGGCGGCCGCCAGGGCCTCGGCCACGTCGGGCAATTGCAGCAGGTGGGCCTCCAGGCGCCACCAATCGTGCTTGATGCGGCCCGGCCAGATGAGCAGATCGGTCTGGTAGCTCTGGCCATCGATGATCACGGCGCCGTATTCGTAACTGTCGATGTGCATAGTTTCTCCAGGTTGGTCGTCCAGCCCCTATTATTGGGAAAGATATGGAGCAGCGCTTCCCAAAGTTTTTAGCGCCCGGGGCCCTTCCAGGGGTCAAAGTAAGGCGGGGTAAACCATTTCTCCATACAGGGATCATTATCATACCACGACGGGGGCACGGGATGATACCATTTTTCCCAGGTGGGCCCCTCCCAGTAATGAATCTGCCTGGCCTGCAACAGCAAGCGGCCGTCCTTCCGGCCCGCCACCACCCCGGCTACCGTCACCTTGCTCCTGGCCTGGTAGGTGGAGGGGTTCAGCCACTCTGCGCTCTCCACCAGGAAGGTGCCTCCGGAGGCGGCGCCGCTGGGAAAGAGGTGGCTGTCCAGGTCCCGCTGATCCATGGTGAGAAGGCTGCCCTGGCCCAGGGGCTGGACCGCAACCACTTCACCGCCCAAAATCTTCACCTGGCCCTGGTACTGGTCCGGATGGGCTGCAAGCTCGGCAAAGCCTACCTGGGGTCCTGCCTGCCGCTGAATAGCGGGGGAAATGGCCGGACCGCACCCGGCCTGAACCAACAAGACCCCTAAAATGAACCAGTAAATCCTGAACATAGCCGCCTCCAGATCGCCGCTAGCTTACTGCGACCTGCGCTTCTGTTAATTATAATACCGCCAAATCCCCTGGCAAGAGCCGGCTGGCCTGGCAGCGACTCTCCCTTCTCAGGGGATCTCATCATTACCACAAGGTTTAGGGGATGCGGGTTTTTCCGCGTCGGGCGGGCGTCTCGCCCGCCCCTATCCCACTGAGTGGGAATGATGAGCTCAGGGGAGAGGGGGATTTGCTTGCATCGGTATAAAATGTTGATATCGTTGGAATTACAATGGTCTAGATTTTAACCGGGAGAAATTGTCAGGTTCTTCATGCAAATTTTGTTGCCCGACACTACTGACCGGATATGTTAAATTAGGGCCATGAAGCCACAGAAACAACCGGACCCGGAAGCGCGGGTGCGGCTCCCGGGGGTGGCGGTGGTGCTCTTCCGGCCGCGGCTGCCGGAAAACATTGGCGCCGCGGCCCGGGCCGCCTGCAACATGGGCCTTAAGCGCCTCATCGCGGTGCAGCCCCAGGACCTGGACTTCGAGCGCATGGCGATGATGGCCACCGGCCCGGCGGTGGAGCTGCTGACCCGCCTGGAAGTTTACGACGACCTGCCCGGGGCCCTGGCGCCTTTTCAATATGTGGTGGGCGCCACGGCCCGCCTGGGCGGGGTGCGCCGCGCCTTTTTCACCCCCCGGGAGCTGGCCGACAAGCTCATAACATTGTCGGCCCACAACGACATCGCCCTGCTCTTCGGGCCGGAGAATTTCGGGCTCACCAATGAGGAACTCCCCCTGTGCCACGCCCTGGTGACTATCCCTACCGGGGACTGCTCCTCCCTGAACCTGGCCCAGGCGGTGATGGTCCTGGCCTACGAACTGTTCACCGCGGCGAGGGACCCGCGGCCCCGCGGCGTGCCTCGCCTGGCCAACACCCGGGAACTGGAATCCATGTACGCCATGCTTCAGGAGACCCTGCTGAAGATCAATTTCATTTCCCACCAGAATCCGGAGCACTGGATGTTCAACGTGCGCCAGCTCTTCCAGCGCCACGGCCTGCGGGCCCGGGAGGCCCAGGTGATCAAGGGTATTTGCCGCCAGATCGACTGGTATGTGCGGAGCAGGCTGGCGGAAAAAAAGGATAATCAGGGCTTATAATACATCAATTGCCTGGCAAAGGGAGCCACCGCCTCCTCCAGGCGGCGCATCTCTTCCGGGGTCATGGGGACGAAGTCCCGGGCCGCGGCGGCAAGCCCGCGCACCTGCTCCGGGGAATCGGCGCCGATGACCACCAGGTTGACGGACTGGCTCAAGGCATAGGCCAGCAGTTCCCGGGTCAGGGCCTCCGGGTCCTCCGCCATCCGGGGCAGTTGCCCCCGGCACAGGACCTTCATGCCGATGACTCCGAGGCCCCGGGTCCGGGCCGCGGCGGCCAGGGGCAGGAAGCTTAAGTGCTGCGGCTCCGCCGGGTTGACCGGCAGCAGCACCGTGTCAAACTGGTAAAGATCCAGGGCCCGCTTAAGCACCTCCGGGTCGTGGTGGCCGGTAATCCCGATGAACCTGGCCCAACCTCTCTCTTTGGCCTGGCGGAAGGCTTCGAGGGCCCCTCCGGGCCTTCCCAGGGCCTCCACTTCATCCAGGGTGCGCACATCGTGCACCTGCCACAGGTCCAGATAATCGGTGTCCAGGTTCTTAAGGGTGACGGACAGTTGGGCCAGGGCCTCCCTGGCGGTGCGGCCGTGGGACTTGCTGGTGAGAAAAACTCGATGCCGCTGGCCCTTCAGGCCCCGGCCCAGATAGGCTTCGCTCCCCGAGTAGGCCCGGGCGGATTCGAAGTACCGGATCCCTGTCTCCAGGGCCGCGGCGATGACCGCCTGGGCCTCCTTCTCAAAGTCGTAGGTGCGCAGCACTCCTTCTCCACCCAATCCGAGGATGGTGGCCTGGTGGCCGGTTTGGCCCAGGGGCCGCAATGGCAGGGTCATCAGGCTCTCTCTTTGGCGCCTTATTGTTCAGGGTTTTCCGTGGCTTGACAGGCGGACGCCGCCTGTTATTCTAAAGATAAGATGCCCGCCTCCAAAGTAAAGTCCAACGCTCCCTATCCGGCCCTGGCCGCGGCCCTGGGGAAAATACCCGGGGCCAGCGGCGTTTACCTCTTCAAAGACAGCGGCGGCAAGGTGCTCTACGTGGGCAAGGCGGTAAACCTGAGGCACCGCCTGGGATCTTACCTCAAGGCCCCGGAGCGCCACGATGGCAAGACCGCCTTGATGCTGAAAAAAATGGCCCGGGTGGATTTCATTATTACCGCCACCGGCCGGGAGGCCCTGATCCTGGAGCGCAACCTTATCAAGGAGCATCGCCCTCGCTACAACGTGATGCTGCGGGATGACAAGAACTATCTCTGTCTGCGCCTTGACCTGAAGGAGGAGTTTCCGGCCCTTAGATTCGTGCGGCGCTTCCAGGCGGACGGGGCCCTCTATTTCGGCCCCTTCGCCTCTGCCGGCCTGGCCCGGGAGACCCTCAAGGTGATGAAACAGGCCTTCCGGGTGCGCACCTGCAAGGAACGCCGCCTGGCGCCGCGTTCCCGGCCATGCCTGGAGTTTCAGTTGGAGCATTGCCTGGGCCCTTGCGCCGGTCAGGTGACCTCCGCGGAATACGGCAAGGCGGTGCAGGAGGCGGTCCTGCTCCTCAAGGGCCGGAGCCGCAGTCTCTTGAAAAGGCTCAAGGAGGAAATGGACCAGGCCGCCGGCCTCCTGGATTTCGAGCGGGCCGCGCTGCTGCGGGACCGCAGGCGCGCCATCACCCAGACCCTGGAGCGCCAGGACATGGCCCGGCCCAGCTTCAAGGACCAGGATGTCCTGGGGCTGGCCCGGGAGAACGGCCAGGCCCTGGTCCTGGTGCTGGTGATCCGGGCCGGGTTGGTGACCGGCAGCCGGGAGTACTTTTTCCCGGAACTGCCCGCGGACGGTGATTTGCTGGGGGCCTTTGTCAAGCAGTATTATGCCGCGGGTCGGCCCCTGCCGGATGAGATGCTGCTGCCCCGGGAGATTGACGACCGGCGGCTGCTGGAGGCGCTGCTCAGCGAAGAGAAGGGGGGACCCATACGCCTGCTGGCGCCCCGGGTCGGCGAGCGGAGCCGGCTCCTGAACCTGGCGGCGGAAAATGCCCGGGCCGCCCTGAAACGGCGCCGCACCCCCCCCTCACCCGAGGCGGCCCTGGCGGACCTGGAGGCGCGGCTGCATCTGGCCCGTAGGCCCGACCGCCTGGAATGCCTGGACATCTCCACTCTCCAGGGAGAGCAAGCGGTGGGGGCCCTGGTGGCCTTCGCCGACGGCCTCCCGGACAAGTCCGGTTATCGGCGCTTTCGCATCCGGGGGGTGGCCGGCCAGGACGATTACGCCATGCTGCGGGAGGTGGTGCAGCGCCATTACGGCAAGGAGGGACAGGTGCTGCCGGATCTGCTGGTGGTGGACGGCGGCCAGGGGCAGCTCAACGTGGTCCTGAAGGCTCTGCAGGAGCTGGGTCTGGGAAATCTGGCGGTGGTGGGCCTGGCCAAGGCCGGGCTTAAGCGGGGGAGGGGGGAGGTTAGGGACCGCCTCTTCCTGGCAGGAAGGAAGAACCCGGTTTTTCCGCCGGCCAACTCTCCGGGCTGGCTGCTGCTCCTCAGGCTGCGGGACGAGGCCCACCGCTTCGCCATCACCTATCACCGGCGGCGGGCCCGCCAGGAGATGGTGGAGTCGGTCTTGCAGCAGATCCCCGGCATCGGCCCGGTGCGGCGCCGGCGGTTGTTGCAGCATTTTCCCAATCTGGAGGCGTTAAAGGCCGCGGCGGTGGAGGAACTGGCGGCGGTTCCGGGGTTAAATCGCCAGGTGGCGGAAAAGGTGCAGGATTGGCTGCGGGAGCGCGGCTAACCGGGGTAGGGGCGGGGGCAACCAGGTCTCTGCAAGTGCGGCGAAGAAATGTAAAAGGGGTGACTCGATCACAGGCTGGAAGCCTGTGCCACTGTCGCTCCTTTTTCTCGTTCCCAAGCTCCTGCTTGGGAACGGAAATTTTGGCCCAAGCTCTGCTTGGGCAACGTCTGGTAATATGATGATAATTTTCTATCTCGTAATCCCTGCCAGAGCTGGAGCTTGGGAACCAGGAAAGGGGCGATCCGATCACAGGCTGGAAGCCTGTGCCACTGGCGCCCCTATAATTATTATGGGATTGGGGGAGGGGTTTGGGGAGGGGGGGAAGGGCCACTTACAAAAAAGCCCTTAGCCCCCTCCCCAACAATTTGCTCAATGCCCGGGGTCGGAGGCGTCCTGGTCTTGGATCTGTTCCGGGGTGAGGCCGAAGCGGCGGTCCCGCTGGCAGTAGGCATCCAGGGCGGCCAGGAAGTCTTCTTCCCGGAAATCGGGCCACAGGGTGTCGGTGACGTAGAGTTCGGTATAGGCGGACTGCCAGAGGAGAAAGTTGCTCAAGCGGTACTCGCCGCTGGTGCGGATCATCAGGTCCGGGTCGGGCAGGTCGGCGGTATAAAGGTAGCGGGCCAGGAGGGCGGCGTCGATCTCTGCGGGCGCCAGCCGGCCGGCCAGGAGGTCCCGGGCCAGGGCCTGTACCGCCTGGACGATCTCGCTGCGCCCGCCGTAGCTCAGGGCCAGGGTCAGGACCATCTTGTTCGCCGTCCCCTGGGCGGTGGCGGCGATGGTTTGGGCCAGATCGAGCTGCACCGCCGCGGGCAGTTGTGGCAAGTTGCCGATGGCCTTTAGGGCAATCTGATTTTCCTGCATCTCGGGGAGTTCCCGGTGCAGAAAACGGCGCAGCAGGGCCATCAGGACCCGGATTTCCATGGCGGGGCGCTGCCAGTTTTCTTCGGAGAAGGCGAACAGGGTGAGGTAAGAGACGCCCAACTTGCGGGCCAGGCGAACTATGGTGCGCACCGACTCTACCCCGGCCACGTGGCCCTTGATGCGGACCAGACCGCGGCGCCGGGCCCAGCGGCCATTGCCGTCCATGATGATGGCCACATGGCGGGGAAGCTTATTGCAGTCCGAAGGATAAGAATTATTGGGCAAGACTTACCTCCGGCCGTTCAGAAGGCCATGATCTCCTTTTCTTTTTCGGCCGCCTGGGCCTCCAGCTTCTTGCTCCAGTCATCGGTGATCTTCTGGACTTCTTCCTGGCCCCGGTGGGCCTCATCTTCGGCCAGCAGTTTATCCTTCTTCATTTCCTTGAGGTTTTCGTTGGCCTCCCGGCGGAGGTTGCGCAAGGCCACCTTGGCCTCCTCCTCCATCTTCTTCACCATCTTCACCAGATCCTTGCGGCGTTCGGTGGTGAGGGCGGGGATGGGCAGCCGGATGATCTTGCCGTCGTTCATGGGAGTCAAACCCAGGTCGGATTTAAGGATGGCCTTTTCCAGGTCTCCGAGCACAGAGGGGTCCCAGGGTTGCACCGTGAGCAGCCGGGGTTCCGGGGCGGCCAGGGAGGCCACCTGGGAGATGGGCATGGAGGCTCCGTAGCAGTCCACCTTGATGCCTTCCAGCAGGACCACGGAGGCCCGTCCGGTGCGCACCCGGGAGAGGTCCCGGGCCATGGCCTCCAGTACCTTGTCCATCTTGCGTTTGGTCTGGTTGAGGACGTCATCTTTCATCGGGGGGTTTCTCCACCAGGGTGCCAACCTCCATGCCCAGCACCACTTTTTTCATGTTTCCCGGTTCCAGGAGTTTGAAGACGACGATGGGGATGTTCTGTTCCATGGACAGGGTGACCGCGGTGCTGTCCATGACCCGCAGGGACTTTTCCAGGACCTGGAAGTAGGTGAGCCGGGGCAGCATCTGGGCGTCGGGGTAGATGAGCGGGTCCCGGTCGTAGATGCCGGCCACCTTGGTGCCCTTGAGGATAAGCTGGGCGCCGATCTCGGTGGCCCGCAGGGCCGCGGCGGTATCCGTGGTGAAGTAGGGACTGCCGGTGCCGGCCCCGAAGATTAGCACCCGCCCCTTTTCCAGGTGGCGGAGGGCCCGGCGGCGGATGTAGGGCTCCGCCACTTCGTTCATGGTGATGGCGCTCATCACCCGGGTGGGCACTCCCGCCTTTTCCAGGGCGTCTTGCAAGGCCAGGGCGTTGATGACCGTGGCCAGCATGCCGATGTAGTCGGCCACGGCCCGTTCAATCCCCTGGGCGCTGGCCTCCAGCCCCCGGAAGATGTTACCGCCGCCCACCACCACGCCCACCTGGACTTTTAGCGCCACCACCGCCTTGATCTCCAGGGCGATGGCCTTCAGGGTGGCGGGGTCCATGCCGAACTTTTTGTTGCCGGCCAGGGTCTCGCCACTCAACTTGAGAAGGACGCGATTATATTTGGGGGTCTGCGGCGCCATGGCGTTAAGTCATACACCCACCTGGAATCGGCTGAAGCCTCTGACCTGGAGTTCTTTCTCCATCTTTTTTCCCACTTCTTTGAGAAACTGGCTGACGGTCTGCTCCGGATTTTTCACGAAGGGCTGCTCCAGGAGGCAGACTTCCTTATAAAACTTTTCCAGGCGGCCGACTGTCATTTTTTCGATGATCTGGGCCGGCTTGCCGCTCTCCTGGGCCTGAGCCGCATAGATGGCCTTTTCCTTGGAGACGGTCTCGGCCGGCACCTGTTCCCGGTTGACCGCCAGGGGATTGGTGGCGGCCACCTGCATGGCCAGGTCCCTGGCGGCGGCTATAGCCTCAGGGGCGGCGTCGCCGCCGCTAAGCTGCAACATCACCCCGATCTTGCCGCCGTGGTGAATATAGGCGGCCACCAGGTCGCCGCGATAGCTGCTGAAGCGGCGCACCTGGCACTTCTCCCCGGTCTTGGCGATGACTTCGTTGAGGTAGTCGGCCACCTTCAATCCGGGAGAGTGGGGGCAGCGCTGGGCCAGCAACTCCTCCACCGTTTCCAGGGCGGCCGCGGCCAACTGCTCCGCCAGGCGGGAGCCCAACTCCTGAAAGGAGTCGGTTTTGGCGACAAAATCGGATTCACAATTCACTTCCAGGAGCACCCCGGACTGATGATCCGGGCTGACATGGGCCCAGACGCAGCCTTCGGTGGTGGTCCGGCCGGCTCGCTTGCTGGCCACTGCCAGGCCCTTCTGGCGCAGGTAGGCCACCGCGGCCTCCAGGTCACCGGCCGTTTCCTTCAGGGCCTTTTTACAATCCATCATCCCGGCGTCGGTCCGGTCACGCAGGGTTTTTACCATTTCGGCGGTTATCTCCAAGTAATATCTCCTTGCCACCCGGCCATTTTTTACCTTGGGGAAGGACCAGGCGTGAAATGGGAACAGGTTACCTCACCGGAGAACAGAGACGTTTTGCCGGTGAGCCTGCTTCCCCTTTAGGCCTCGGTTTCGGCCGCTTCCTCAGCGGAGACTTCGGCCGGCGGGGTTGGCTGGACCTCCGAGGGTTCCGGAAACACGACCTCCTGGGCCGGGGCCGGCGCCGCTTCTGCCATCAGGGCCGCGGCAGCCTCCTTATCCAACTGTCCCTGGAGGCGCTCTTCCGCCAGTTTTTTGCCTTCCAGCACCGCGTCGGCGACGCGGGAGGTGAGGAGGCGGATGGCGCGGATGGCATCGTCATTGCCCGGGATGGGATAATCGACCTCCGTGGGATCGCAGTTGCTGTCCACGATGGACACTAAGGGGACGTGGACCTTGCGGGCTTCCATCACCGCGATGTCTTCCTTGCGGGGATCCACCACATAGACGATATCGGGGAGGCGCCCCATATTCTTGATGCCGCCCAGGGAGCGCTCCAGCTTGGCCGCCTTCTTCTCCATCATCAGGACCTCTTTTTTGGGAAAGCGGCGGAGGGAGCCATCTTCCTTCATGGCCTCAAACTCCTTCAGGCGGGCAATGGAACGGCTGATGGTCGAAAAGTTGGTGAGCATGCCTCCCAGCCAGCGGTGGTTGACGAAGAACATGCCGCAGCGTTTGGCTTCTTCGGCAATGGCGTCCTGGGCCTGTTTCTTGGTGCCCACGAAGAGGACGAGGCCGCCGTCCGCCACCCGCTCCACCACGTAATTATAGGCGGTCTTGAAGAACTGGACGGTTTTTTGCAGGTCGATGATGTGGATGCCGTTTCTGGCCCCGAAGATATAAGGCCCCATCTTGGGGTTCCAGCGGCGGGTCTGGTGGCCGAAATGCACCCCGGCCTCCAGCAGTTCCTTCATAGTGACGTAAGGCATCGGTTTTCCTCCGGTTAGTCCACCGCTCCGCCGCCGGCGGGGCCACCGCCGCCTTTGGCAACTGGCGCCGGCACCGGCCCGCCCTGGCGGGGCGTGAGTAATTTATTGCAAATCAAATACTTATAACAGAAATATCAGCAAATCACAAGATATTTTGGCGCCGGCTAGTAGGTCATTTTGAAAAGGATCGACAATGACTAAATTTTAATCATCGCCAATTTCAAAATCTCTGCATGGAAGGCCTTTTGAAATCTTCTTGGGGGCCCAGGGGAAATCAGGGAGAAATTGCTGAAGGCCAACTTGTTTAAATTAGAAATAATTTAGCGGACTTCAAGGCGATTTCTTATTACGTGAAAAACCGACAGCTTATCCTCTACCTTAGACCATCGTTCTATTTCTTCCAGACTTATCCTGTTATCTTTTGCAACCAATACTGCTTGCTCTAAACTTTGTTGATCTCCCCAGTTGATCTCCCCAATGATAATATGCGGCGAGTCTATCTTTAACACAATCAGTCGGAGAAATGATCCTTAATTTACCTGTGGGAAAATTTATTGTAATAACTTCTTTTACTGGTTCTTCCCCAGTATTAAGGGGCCTGGTGGGAATTCCAAGAAGATATCTGTTTCAGGATTTACGAAATACTTATTCTTTTCATGAAATCCTATTTCCAAAAGGCTCTTTTTTAATTTCTTTCTATCAATATAATTAAATTCAATGAAATCTAAATCAAGGGAAGCATATTTATTTTCAGTGTAAATTGAGACACAACTTCCCCCCGATAAGACAACATCAATGCCTCTGCGTTTAAGATGGCCCATATAAATGCTGCTAATTCTCCAATCGACATATCTTTGATTTGCTTCATAATGGCTTACCACTCCTTCTGGGTCTACGCCTGTTCATTAAAAGCGCTTCACGTTCATTTGGGGGGTAAAAAGTTAAAGCCTTTTTGAGAAGGTTTTGGATCTCTGGCTTAAATACGTATCTTGGATTGAACGAATATAGACGAGTTCTCCCGGCAAAACGGCTGTATAAAACCCCATCTGCTTCAAACCTTTCAAGTTTCCTTTGGATGGGAGTCAAATCTGTATTATAAAATCTCGCTATCTCGCGCGCGTACCCTTCTCCTCTCGCAAAAATAAAAAGTAGCGTTCTCTCACCACTAATTGATCCGAGCAGGGGCGCCAACATTTGGATAGACCTCCTAATATAGGTCATGTGAACCATATTTGAGGTCATATGACCTCTTATATAGGTCAATATAACTCATCTTCCCAAAAATGCAAGGGGGAAAAAATAGATTTTTCACCCTTAAAAATTAATTTCTAATTTATGCTGCAAGTGTGGCTATTTCTCCCAAGCTCCCAACAAAGATCAATCACTTTCGGCGGATCCCAGGTCGGTGAACTCGAGGCGGCGCAGATCAGGGTAGCGCAGCAGGATGATGCCGGCGCCCAGGGCGGCCAAGAGGCCCCCTCCGGCGATGGTGGGTCCCGGGCCGGCGAAGTGGGCCGCCACCCCGTAAATGAGGCTGCCTATCGGGGCGAAGCCCATGATGATGAGCGCGAAGAGGCTCATGAGGCGGCCCCGCAGTTCATCGGGTACGTTGAGCTGCAGCAGGCTGTTGCCGGTGGAGAGTTGGGTCACCATGCCGAAGCCGGTAATGAACATGAAGACCAGGGCGGCGTAATATGAGCCGCAGAGCCCCAGGCCCACCAGCCCCAGGAGAAACAGGGCCTGCCCCGTCAGGAAGGAGGGCATGGGAGGGCTGGTCTGCAGGCGGCGGGCCGCGATGAGGCCGCCCAGAAAGGCCCCCAGGCCGCTGGCGCCCATGAGGATGCCGAAGCCACTAGGCCCCACCCCCAGGGTATTTCGGGCCAGCATGGGCAGCAGCACGTAATAGGGCATGGCCAGGACGGCCACCAGGGTCATCAACAGCAGGAGCAGCCGCACCTCCCGCCTGGTCCACAGGTAGTCTCCGAGCTCCTTCCAGGCGTGCCATAGGGGTGTCCAGGGCGCCGGCTGGGAGGGAGGCAGTTTGAGGAGCGCCAGGGCCAGGAGCACCGCCAGAAAGCTGGCGGCGTTGAGATAGAAGCAGTTGGCCATGCCCATGGCCGCGATCACCACCCCGCCCACCGCCGGCCCTATCACCCGGGTGGCGTTGAACAGGCTGGAGTTGAGGGCAATGGCGTTGGGCAGGTCCGGCTTGCCCACCATCTGCACGATGAAGGACTGGCGCGCCGGCATGTCGAAGGCCATTACCGTGCCGGAGAGGAAGACGATGAGGCAGAGGTCCCAAATCTTGATGAGCTGCAGGTCCACCAGCAGCCCCAGGGCCAGGGCCAGCAACAATAGGGATGTCTGCGTAATGAACATCAGGCGCAGCTTGCTGGCGTGGTCCGCCACCACGCCCCCCAGAAGAGAGAAGAGCAGCACCGGCAGGGTTTGCAGGGCGCCAACCAGTCCCAGGTAGAGGGCGGAGTTGGTGAGCACCAGGACCAGCCAACTGAAGGCCACCGACTGCATCCAGGAGCCGGTGAGGGAGATCAGCTGGCCGGTGAAAAAGAGCTGAAAATTGCGATGGCGCAGGGCCTTGAAGGTTACGGAGTTTTTCATCAGAGACGCTGGCTAACCTTACTATTGTAAGGAATGCCTCGGGCCGGCGCAACCTGGTATTTTTTAGCTGTCAGGCGTCAGCAGTAGGGGCGACAGTGGCACAGGCTTCCAGCCTGTGATCGGGTCGCCCTGCTTTCAGCAATCACCCCTGTAGGGTGCGCACTGCGCACCGAAATATTGGGTTCCTATAATTTAAATGATGCGCAGTGCGCACCTTACAGGAGCTGACAGCTACCATTACCTTTCCGCCTTGACAATTTTAGCGCCCCGGCCATAATAGACTAAATTTCTTAAGCAATGGAGAAGCAGGAATGTTTGCCCTGAGGGATCTGCTGGTGGCCCTGGCCCAGGTCCTTAACCTGGTGCTCACCATGTATATGTGGCTTATCATCGCCCGGGCCCTGATTTCCTGGGTGAATCCCGATCCCTACAACCCCATCGTCCGGTTTCTCTATAACGTCACCGAACCGGTGCTGGCCTGGTTGCGGCAGCGGCTGCCTCTGGTTTACAGCGGCCTGGATCTGAGCCCCCTCCTGGTGCTGCTGGCCATCGTATTTTTGAAAAATTTCCTGATTGCCAGTCTCCTGGACCTGGCCCACCGGATCTGCTAAGGACTAGCCTCGGGGATGACCACCTGGTTTTCGCCCATCTGCCAGGGCTACCTGCTGCGGCTAACGGTGGCTCCGGGTGGCCGGCGCACCGAGGTGGTGGGTTTGCATGGCGACCGTCTCAAGGTCCGGCTGGCGGCTGTCCCGGAAAAGGGGGCGGCCAACCGGGAACTCCTGGCCTTCCTGGCTCGGGCCCTGAAGCTTCCCCAGGGCGCCTTCCACCTCCTGGGGGCCCGCAGCCGCAGCAAACTGGTGGAAATCCACGATCTCTCCCCGGATCTGGAGGCCCGCCTGGAAGCCCTTCCAAAAAAAGTTCAAAGTTCAAAGTTCAAAGTTAAAGGCAAACTTACTTCGAGGTGAAGCTTTGAACTTTGAACTTTGAACTATCTCAGGCACCCCAAAAAAAGTTCAAGGTTAAAGGTTCAAGGTTAAGGGCAAACTTACTTCGAGGTGAAACTTTGAACTTTGAACTTTGAACTATCTCCATGTCCGCAGCTGTCCTTGACAAAGGAAGTAAAGATGATGACCATTAGGGCGAAAAATCATCCAGTGGATGAGGCTGGGAGTGGTTCGACCGGAATGACAGAATATTATGAGATCTTGGGGGTCTCCCGGGATGCCTCAGTGGAGGAAATCAAAGGCAATTACCGGCAGTTGGCTCTCAAACATCATCCCGACAAGAATCCCGGGGACAAGCAGGCGGAAGAGCAATTCAAGCTGATTTCCGAAGCTTACCAGGTGCTGGCGGATACCGAGAAGCGGGAGCTTTACGACCTGTATGGCCATGCGGGCCTGGCCGGTATGAATGTCGGCGGCTTCAGCGGTTTTGAGGATATCTTCGGCTCCTTTGGGGACATATTCGAGGAATTCTTCAGCTTCGGGAAACGGCCGGCCCAGGCCGAACGGGCCCAACCCGGGGCGGATCTGCGCCAGCGGGTGGTCCTGACCCTGGAAGAAGTGGTCCGAGGCCTGGATACCAGCCTGGAGGTGGAACGGCGAGTCAGTTGCCGGCGCTGCGGCGGCAGCGGCTTGGAGCCCGGCGCCCAGCGTCAGAGTTGCCCGCGCTGTGGGGGCCGGGGCCAGGTTAGCCAGCCCCGAGGGTTTCTGAAGATCTTCAACAATTGTCCGGATTGTCTCGGGGCTGGCACCCTCATCACCTCCCCCTGCGTCAACTGCGGGGGCGGCGGCACGGTGAAGGAAAAGAAGCAGCTCCAGGTGCGCATTCCGCCGGGGGTGGACAGCGGCACCCGCCTGCGCCTCCGGGGGGAAGGGGGAGCGGGCGCCAGAGGCGGCCCTGCCGGTGACCTTTACCTGGAAGTTCAGATCACCCCGCATCCCATCTTCTCCCGGAAGGAACGAGATCTCCGTTACCAGGCGCACCTCTCTTTTGTGGAAGCGGCCCTGGGCGCCACGGTCACTATTCCCACCTTGAATTCCAAGAGGCTCCTGCAAGTGCCAGCCGGCACCCAGCCCGGGGCCATCTTCCGCATCCCGAGGGAAGGGCTTCCGGGCCTCAGGGGCAAATCCAGGGGCGACCTGGTGGTGGAAGTGGCCCTGGAGACCCCCACCCGGCTCAGCTCCCAACAGAAGCGGCTACTGGAGGAATTTCTCAAATTGCCGGCTAAACCCGAAGACAAGCGTCCCAAGAAAAGGGCGGAGGAGGTGGGGTGAGTTTTGAGCCAGAATTACCTGAGTAAGATTTGCAGTCGTTGGAAAATCTACCTGCTTTAACAGGTAGTGGTTTAATTGGCCCCCTCCCATTCCTTCAGAAGAAGTTCACTTAAAAAATTAAAATCTTAACCCCGCAGCCCGTAACTCAGGCGTACTTAAGCCGTCCAGCCTCCAGGGCCTGGATCTGGTCCCGCAGGGTCGCGGCCCGCTCAAAATCGAGCTTCTTGGCAGCGGCCTGCATCTCCCGCTTCAGGCGGGCAATCCGGGCTGCTGCTTCCTCCTCCAGCAGATAGGGGGCCGGTTCTTCGGCGGCCATAGGCACGGTGACATAATCCTTTTCGTACACCGAGCCCAGGACGTCTTTGATCCGGCTCTGGATGGTCTCCGGGGTGATGCCGTGGCGTTTATTGTAAATTTGCTGCAGGGCCCGGCGGCGGTCGGTCTCCTGGATGGCCGTGGCCATGGAGGGGGTTACCCGGTCGGCATAGAAGAGCACTTCGCCCCGGACGTTGCGGGACGCCCGGCCGCAGGTCTGGATCAGGGAGCGCCCGGAGCGCAAGAAGCCCTCCTTGTCCGCATCCAGAATGGCGACCAGGGAGACTTCCGGCAGATCCAGGCCTTCCCGCAAGAGGTTGATGCCCACCAGGACGTCGAAGACTCCCAGGCGCAGGTCCCGAATGATCTCCATGCGCTCCAGGGTGGTGATGTCGGAATGGAGGTAACGCACCTTAAGGTCCAGGTCCTGGTAGTACTCGGTAAGGTCTTCGGCCATGCGTTTGGTGAGAGTGGTTATCAGGACCCGCTCGCCCCGCTGCACCCGGGCCCGGATCTCGCCCAGGAGATCATCCACCTGGTGGCTGGCCGGCTTCACGGTGATCTTGGGGTCCATCAGGCCGGTGGGGCGAACGACTTGCTCCACCTCCCGGCCGCCGGTCTTGTCCATCTCATAGGGGCCCGGGGTGGCGGAGGCGTAAATCAACTGGTGCACCCGGGTTTCGAACTCTTCGAAACTGAGGGGCCGGTTGTCCAGGGCCGAAGGCAGGCGGAAGCCGAAATCCACCAGGGTCTGTTTTCGGGAGCGGTCTCCCCGGTACATGCCCTGGAGCTGGGGGATGGTGATGTGGGATTCGTCGATGACCACCAGGGATTCCCGAGGCAGGTAGTCCAGCAGGGTAGGGGGTGGCTCCCCTGGAGACCGGCCGGTGAGGTGCCGGGAATAATTCTCGATGCCGTGGCAAAAACCCAGCTCATTCATCATTTCCAGGTCGAAACGGGTGCGCTCCCCCAGGCGTTGGGCCTCCAACAGTTTTCCCTGTTGCTGGAACCAGGCGAGGCGCTCGCTCAGTTCCGCCTCGATGGCGACCATGGCCTGGCGGCGCACCAGGTCGGTGGTGACGTAATGGGAGGCGGGATAGACCGTAATTTTTTTGAGGCGGCGTAAGGTCTGGCCCCGCAAGGGGTCGATCTCCTTGATGGCCTCCACCGTGTCGCCCCAAAATTCGATGCGGATGGCCAGGTCCTCTTCGTAGGCCGGAAAGATCTCCACCCGGTCGCCCCGCACCCGAAAAGTCCCCCGGTGAAAATCGAGGTCATTCCTCTCGTACAGGATCTCCACCAGCTTGGCCAGGACCTCCCGGCGGTCCCTGACCACGCCCTCCTCCAGATAGAGGAGCATGCCGTGGTAGGCCTCCGGCGAGCCCAGACCGTAGATGCAGGAGACTGAAGCCACGATGATCACATCATTGCGGTCAAACAGGGAGCGGGTGGCGGAATGGCGCAACCGGTCGATGGCTTCATTGATGGAGGCGTCCTTCTCGATATAGAGGTCCGCCTGCGGCACGTAGGCCTCTGGCTGATAATAATCGTAGTAACTTACAAAATACTCCACCGCGTTTTCCGGAAAGAACCCCTGGAACTCGCCGTAGAGCTGGGCGGCCAGGGTCTTGTTGGGGGCCAGCACCAGGGTGGGCAGATTCACCGCGGCGATGACGTTGGCCACCGTGAAGGTCTTGCCGGAGCCGGTCACCCCCAGCAACACCTGATGGGGCTGGCCGCGCCTCACCCCCTGGATCAACCGGCGGATGGCCTGGGGCTGATCCCCTTTGGGCTGGAAGGGCGTGACTAGATGGAACTGCTCTGACATGTTATTAATATCGGCAAAATTAAATATAACATTTTTTGGGTCAGTGGCCTGCGGCCCACTGACCCAAAAAGGAATAAGATATTGGGGGAGGGGGCAAAGGGCGGGTGCCCTTTCCCCCTCCCCCAATCCCGTATGTGTTTTTGACCGGGGAAGTTGGGGCCGCAGGCCCCAACTTCCCCGGTCCTTACACGGGTTGGGAGGGGGGTTTGGGGGGAGGGCAGGGGCCACTTACAAAAAGCCCCTGCCCCTCCCCCCAAAGATCACACCTGGCCGATTATTTTGTCAAATTCCTCCACCGGCAGGGCGGGCGCGGTGGTGAAAGAGATGCCGGTCATTTTGCTCAAGACCACGGAGGCCTTCATGGCCGCCTCGATGCCGGGCAGGTTGACCACCAGCAGCAGGTCCATCTTTCCCAGCACGGCATAAATCGCCTTCACTTCCCCGCCCAATTCCTTGACCTTGTCCGTCACCTTCTGGGTGCGTCCCGGGCTCATCTCTTTCAGGGCCTGGGCTGAGTATTTGCCAAACATCAGGAATGTGGCCATATGAAAACCTCCTTGAAGTTTATTAGCGGTCAGCAGTCAGCTTTCAACGATCAGCTAAAAGCAAACCTGGTTAAGGGTGGAATAGCTGTCAGCTATTAGTTAGCTCTTTACCCGCCAAACGGTCCCCTGGGGAGTATCTTCCAGGACGATCTCCATTTCGGCCAACGTTTTCCTGATGGCGTCGGCCCGGGCCCAGTCCTTGCGGTTCCGAGCCAGTATCCGCTCGTCGATGAGGCGCGCAATCTCTTCCGGGGCAATCTTCAGGTCCACGGCCTTCTGTCTCAGGGTTCGGACCATCTCGACCGGGTCGTCCTGGAGCAGATTCAGCACCCGGCCCAGGTCCGCCAGGGAGTGATCGGCCTCCCGCAGAACCGTGAAATAGCCCGGATGGTCTGAAGGTTCCTCCATCAGTCGGTTGATCAGTCGCACCGCGTCGAAGAGGTAGCCCAGGGCCTGGGCGGTGTTGAGATCGTCGTCCATGGCCGCCTCAAAGCGGGACCGCAGGGAAGCAAGGCGGGCGCCTGCCTCTGAGGTCAGGCTGGCCTGAAGGTCCGGGGAGGCCAGCGGCATAAAATCCTGGTGGGGGCGGAGCCCCTCGCGGAGCCGGGCCAGAGTGGAATAAAGCCGCAGCAGGGCGGCCTCGGCCTCGGCCAGGGCGGCGTCGGAGAAATCGAGAGGGCTGCGGTAGTGGCCATTGATGAGAAAGAAGCGTACCACCTCCGCGGGAAAACGGGCCAGGACTTCCTTGATGGTGAAGAAATTTCCCAGGGACTTGGACATCTTTTGCTGGTTGAGGGTGAGCAGCCCGTGATGCAGCCAGTAGCGGGCGAAGGGCTGGCCGGTGGCCGCCTCGGATTGGGCCAGCTCGTTTTCGTGGTGGGGGAAGATCAGGTCCTGGCCGCCGCCGTGCAGGTCGAAGGTCTCCCCCAGGTAGTGCATGCTCATGGCGGAGCATTCGATGTGCCAGCCGGGGCGGCCCGGGCCCCAGGGGCTGGGCCAGGCCGGCTCTCCGGGCTTGCTGCTCTTCCACAGGACAAAGTCCAGGGGGTCTTCCTTGTGCGGGTCCACCTCGATGCGGGCGCCCACCCGCATGTCATCCGGGTTCTGGCCGGAGAGCTTGCCGTAGCCGGGAAAGCTGCGTACCCGGAAATAGACGTCGGCGGCGCCCCGGTAGGCGAAACCACGCTCTTCCAGACGGCGGATCAGGGCGACGATCTGGGGCAGGTGGTCCGTGGCTCGGGGCTCGCATTGGGCCGGGGGCAATCCCAAGGCCGCGGTGTCTTGCCGGAAGGAGGCGATGTAGCGCTCGGCTACCTCCTGCCAGGAAATTCCGGTTTCCTGGGCCCGGCGGATGATCTTGTCATCGATGTCGGTAAAATTTCTCACCCAGTTGACCGTTAGCCCCTGACGGCGCAAATAGCGCACCAGGACCTCAAAGACTACGCCGGAGCGGGCGTGGCCCAGATGGCAGTCGTCGTAAACCGTCACTCCGCAAGCATAAAACCCCACTTTCCCCAGGGTCAGGGGCTTGAAGACTTCCTTGCGTCTGCTTAAGGTATTATAGAGCTGCATCGAAGAAGGGGGTTGACAATGTCGATCAGATAAGCGAAGTCAATCCCCAGCAAATTTCCTGGCAGGAAAACCGCAGGGGGGACCATGTCCGAAGTAATTAGTAAGATAACCAAAAACGCCCGCGAAGTCGTCTTGCTGTCGCTGTCCGAGTTTAAGGGCCACCGCCTCATCGATATCCGGGTGCACGTCCCCGGGGAGCAGGAAGGGGAATGGCTCCCCACCCGCAAAGGGATTTCCCTGGCCGTGACTCTTTATCCGGCCTTCAAGCAGGGGCTGGCCAAACTGGAACGGGCCTTGCTCCAGCAAGGTCTGCTGGACCCGGAAGACTTGGAACCAGAAGCCCCGGAATGAACCTGTAAGTTTGAAATATACCCCATCAGCACCGGCCAGGCAACGAAAAGGCGGCTGGGTCCAGGCGGCCGGCGGGGTGGGCGAATCAGGCGCGCCCGCCGGTGGACTGGCGTGGGCCAGTGGTCAAAGGCCAGTTAAATAAGCTACTTAGGAGAGATTTTCTTAACCGCAAACCGCAAACCGAAAACTTATTTATCCCCCGCGCCTTCCCCCATGGTGCCGGAAATTTTTCGCGCTGCCTTGCTCAGGCCTCCGGGCGTCACTATCTTTAATGAAAAGATGGTGGCCGCCTTTTTCGTTTTTTTCTTTTGAGGTGGCGGCCGGAAAGGAGCTCAGCATGACCTATACCGCCAAGGATTTTTCTTTTCTGTTGGGTATGAAAGGCTTTAGTGACACCTTGCTCAAGAATCATTTCACCCTCTACCAGGGCTATGTGACCAACACCAATAAGGTCCTGGACCTGCTGACGGCCCTGCTTAAGGACGGCAAGCAGGGAACCCCGGAGTTTGCCGAACTAAAGCGGCGCCTGGGGTGGGAATTCAACGGCATGCGACTGCACGAACTCTATTTCAGCAACCTGGGGGGCAAAGGCGAGCCCGCCAAGGCCCCGGAACTTACCAAGCGGGTGGAGGCCCAGTTCGGCTCCGTAGATTCCTGCGCCAACGATTTTATGGCGGTGGCCTCCATGCGGGGCATCGGTTGGGCCGTCTGCTACGAGGACCCGGAGACGGGTCTGATTATCAACCAGTGGATCAATGAACATGACGTGGGGCATCCGGCGGGCCTAAATCCCTTGCTGATTCTGGATGTCTTCGAGCATGCCTACATGACCGACTACGGCATCAAGCGGGCGGACTACCTCACCGCCTTCTTCAGCAATGTCAAATGGGAAGTGGTGGAGCAACGCCTGCTTTGACCAGGGATGGCGGTGGAGGGGTGGACGGAAGAGATCGCCGCCGCGGCGAGCCGTTTGCCCCTTTCGCCTTTCCCAAATTATTGGTCTGCAGAATCACTTTATCCGCTGAAAAATCATTTACAAGCCTAATCCCCGGGGGATAATTTTTCAAGATAATCATCGGCAGTTCAGTCAGCCAGGAGAGAATATGCGCCGCACCGGCTACGTTTATGACGATCGCTACCTGTTGCACGATCCAGGGTCGTGGCATCCGGAACGGCCCGACCGGCTAAAGGCCATCCAGGCCAGGCTCAAGGATAGCGGGATTCTGGAATTGCTGATCCAGCTCAAACCTTACCCCGCCCCCCTGGCCTGGGTGGAGCGCCTGCATGATCCGGATTATATCCGGCGGTTCCAAGATACCTGCCAGGGGGGTCAACAAATCTTTGAGGTGCAGGACTGCGGCATCAGCCCGGAATCTTACGAGATTGCCCTGCTGGCCGCGGGCGGGGTGATGGCCGCGGCGGATGCCATCATGGGAGATAAGGCCGATAATGCCTTTTGCGCGGTGCGGCCGCCGGGGCACCATGCCGAGCGGAACCGGGCCCTGGGCTTTTGCTTTTTCAACAACGTAGCCCTGGGCGCCGTCTATCTCCTGGAAAACTTCGGCCTGGAGCGGGTAGCCATCGTCGATTGGGACGTGCACCACGGCAACGGCACCCAGCACCTCTTCGAGGCCGACCCCCGGGTCTTTTACCTGTCGCTGCACGAGGACCCGCAGTACTGCTACCCCGGCACCGGCTATCACCGGGAGGAGGGCAAGGGTCCGGGTAAGGGCTTCACCCTGAACCTGCCCCTTCCGCCCCGCAGCGGCGATGAGGAATATCTGGAGGCCTTGCAGAACGAGGGGCTGCCCCGCCTGCGGCAATTTGCCCCGCAGTTTGTGATGATTTCCGCGGGCTTCGACGCTCACTCCAAGGATCCCCTTGCTAATATGCACCTGACCCGGAGCGGCTACCGGGAGATGACCCGCCTGGTGCTGGATCTGGCCCAGGAAAGCGCCGGAGGCCGGCTGATCACGGTGCTGGAAGGCGGCTATAACCTGGAGGTTCTGGAGGAGTGCGTCGAGGACCACCTCAAGATTCTCTTGGACATCCCTCTGGATCATTTCTGATGAGAGGGGGGCGTGCCCCAATAGTGTCTGGCAACAAAATTGCATGAAGAAACTTAAACTATCTCGCAGGGTAACTCTAGGCCATTGTAATTTCAACGATATCAACATATTATACCGATGCAACCAAATCCCCTCTCCCCTGCGAGGGGACGACACCGGGTGAGAGGTGGCTTCAGCGGCCGTTGCCTACCCCCTTACCCTGCCCTCTCGCCCCAAAGGGGGGAGAGGGAAAAAGCTTGTAAATTCCGTGAATTGATTAGCTAGTGGGCCTACCTAAGTTCAAACAAATCCCTACTGCCTGCCTCATAGCAAAAACCTTGCCGGACACTACTGGGCGTGCCCCGGTTTGGCTTTTTTTCCAGGGCGAGTTGGGGAACACCGGAGCTGCCTCCGGGGCGGCCTGAGCTTTTAGCGCGGCGGTCCCGTGATGTCAAGAATCTCCTGAAAGAATTTTCTTGACAGTCAACCCGGGTGTGTGCTAACGAGATTGCCATACTATAATCAGGCGTAAATGCGGTGCTCGGGGCGACAAAGTTAAGATAATGACGGTATGGCGGGGGCCGGCCGTTTTTTTTTTTGGGCCTGCGCCCCCCTGGCCTCTGCCGGCAGAGGAACCAGGCTTAAAAGGAGTGAGGAATGGCGATCAATAACGGTACGGTCAAGTGGTTCAACGAAGCCAAAGGCTACGGTTTCATCAAACGCGAGGACGGCCCCGACCTGTTCGTACACTACACCAATATTGCGGGCTCCGGCTTCCGCACCTTGAAGGAGGACGACCGGGTGGAATTCGAGATAAGCGAAGGCCCCAAAGGACTACAAGCCATCAATGTCAGCAAAATCGCCGCAGTCATCGCCGTGGAAGAGTAGAGCAAGCCTGGAAGGCTACCGCGCCGGGAAGAAATCAACGAGGTGAGACGAGGCGTGGCAGATTATCTTGCAGGAGTTAAGGTAGTTAAATAATTAACCATCTCCCTGAAAAGCAGGGGCGAGCCCGTCACAGGCTGGAAGCCTGTGCCACTGCCGCCCCTGATTATTTTTTGAGGATTGGCTGCCCCTAAAAAAATTTCAATTCATCCCGATTTCCTTATCCGTCAGGTAACAGGCGGGATCAGGGGCCCAGAGGTCGCCGCTCAGGGCCTCGGCCCGGACCCGGAAGTTGCCGGCGCAGACCTCCAGCCAGCGGCAGCGGGCGCAGCGCCCGCCCACATAGCGCTTTTTGTCCTTGAGCTGGGCCATGAGAGGATTCGTCAGGTCGGTCCAGATCTCGCCGAAGGGGCGGCGCTGCACGTTGCCGAAGCTATAGTGGCGCCAGAACTGGTCGGCGTGCACCTCCCCGTCCCAACTGACGCAGCCGATTCCCCGACCGGAATTGTTCCCTTCGTTCATTTTGAGCAATTCCAGGACCTCCGCGGCCCTGCGCGGGTCTTCCTTAAGCAGCTTCAGGTAGATATAAGGGCCGTCGGCATGGTTGTCCACCGTGAGCACCTCGGCGGCGCGGCCGGAGTCAAAGATTTGGCGGGTACGGGCGCAGATCAGGTCCAACAGCTCCCGGGTCTGGGGGTGGCTCAAGGCCTCGGCCACCAGCTTGGCGCCCCGGCCGGCATAGACCAGGTGATAGAAGCAGATGCGGGGAAGCTGGTATTCCTCCACCAGGTCGAAAATGGCCGGCACTTCCCGGTAATTGAGGCGGCTGACGGTGAAGCGCAGCCCCACCTTGAGGCCCATCTCCCGGCAGTGGCGCACCCCGGCCATGGCCGCGGCAAAGGAGCCGGACTCGCCCCGAAAGCGGTCATGGACCGCCGCGGCGCCGTCCAGGCTGATGCCTACGTAGGAGAGGCCCAGGTCTTTCAGGCGCCAGGCCAGGTCCCGGCTGATCAGGGTGCCGTTGGTGGAGATTACCGCCCGCATGCCGTGGGCCACGGCCCGGTCCACCAGCTCAAAGAGGTCCGGCCGCAACAGGGGCTCACCCCCGGAAAACAGGACCACCGGCGCCCCGAAGTCCTTCAGGTCCCGGAGCAAATCCAGGGCTGCTTGATGGCTCAGCTCATCCTGGGCCGGGCCGGCGGTGGCCTGGGCGTAACAGTGGAGGCATTTGAGGTTGCAGCGCCTGGTGACATTCCAGACCACCACCGGCTTTTTATCCGCCGAGAACTGCAAAAGGTGGGACGGCAGCTCTTGGGCCTGGCGGCCCTGATAACGCAGGAGGTCGCCGGCTTCCACCGCGCCGCAATAGAGTTTGGAGACTCCTACCATGTCCTGGGGTTATTCCCGAAAGCGGGTCGTCTGGTAATGATCCCGGATCAGCCGATTGAGATAGGAGTCGAGATCGGCCAGGGCTTCCCGGGGCAAGATGAAGTGGTCCCGGGAAGTGCGGTCCCGAACCAGTTTCAGGGCGTGGGACAATTCGTCGGAGAGACGGTCGCAGACGGCTAAGGCGGAAATGCCGCCCTCCAGAGCCCGGCGCAGGATTTCATCCACCGCCTCTTCATCGAAATGGAGCTGGATGGCGTGCTCGTCAAAGAAGCGTTCCTCGAAGACCCGCACCTGGTCATGGAGACGAACCATCTCCTGGAAGCAGGTCTTCAGGTCGCAGTCCCACTGATGGTAATGGTCCACCAGCAACTCCACCCGCTGGTCACTGAGGGGCAGCCGGTAGCGCCCCCGTAAATCCTCTTCCTGACGCCAGATGAATTTCTTGAGGATGTCCCGTTCGGCCCGGGCCGCTTTCTGGAAGCGCTTGGGGATCTCCGGATCACCCGGATTGGCGATGAGCCTCTCCAGCTCTTCCTGGGGTTCCCGCACCAATTCCGGGGTGACCAGCAGTTCTTTGATGTCTGTGGAGGGCAGCCGCTTTTCGAACTGGAGGAGGACCCGCTCAATGACGCTCACCAAACCCCGGGCCCCGGTCTTTTCCAGGGCCGCCTGGTCCGCCAGCAGGCGCAGAGCTTCGTCCTCGAATCTGATGTCAATCCCATAGGCCCAAAAATCCCGTTTCTTGCTGGTAAGGATGGGGTTATTGGGGTTGCGCAGGATTTCGTAGAGGTCCCCGGCGGTGAGTTGCTCCAGCACAGCCACCACCGGCAGACGGCCAACGAATTCCGACTCGAACCCGTATTGAATCAGGTCTTCGGCGGTGACCTGCTTCAGGAAGGCCCGCTCTTCCTCCCGGGTGGCCATCTTGCCATGGAAGCCGATCTTTTTCTTACTGAGGCGCTCCTTGACAATCTTATCCAGGCCGTTGAAGGCGCCGCTGACAATGAAGAGGATGTTACGGGTATTGAGGGTGCGCTTCTCCTTCTTGCCGGTGCGGCGGTAGTGTTCGATGGCCTGGATCTGGGACACCGGGTCGTGGGCCACCTTCAGATCCACCTCGGTCTCCTCCATGGGCTTGAGCAAGGCCCTCTGCACCCCGGTGCGGGAGACATCCGGCCCGCCCCAGGTGTGCCCGGCGGAGGCAATCTTGTCGATTTCGTCGATATAAATGATGCCGTATTGAGCCAGTTTCAGGTCGTCGCCGGCGGCGTATACCAGGTCCCGCACCAGGTCTTCCACGTCACCGCCCACATAGCCGGTCTCGGAGAATTTGGTGGCATCTCCTTTGATGAAGGGAACCCCGATCTTTTTGGCAATGAGTTTCACCAGGTAGGTCTTGCCCACCCCGGTGGGGCCGATGAGGATGATGTTATTCTTGATGGAGCCCACCCCCGGTTCCGGTTCCCGCCCCTGTTCCAGGGAATGGCGGATGCGATTGAAGTGGGTGCAGACCTTGGTAGCCAGGATGCTCTTGGCGAGGCCCTGTTTGATGACGTATCCGTCCAGGTAGGCTTCCATCTCTTCGGGCTTCAGGTCAAAATCGATCTTGCCGATCAGGTCCCCCTTGCCCTTGTCTTCCCCGTCCACCCGGGGTTTGGTGATGAGCTGGGGGGCCAGGACCTGGATGCGGCTGCCATATTTTTTGGAAAGGTAGTCGCTCAGCTCCTTTTCTAGTTCTTTGGGATCCGGGATCTTTTCCATATCTTTGAGGGTCGGAATTAAATAAATTTTAAAGATTAGAGTTAAAGGCAGATATCCATAGTTAACTAGATTATATGCATGTATGCCCCGGCTTGCAAGGTCAGTGGGGGATAAGATATTAGTTCAAAGTTCAAAGTTCAAAGTTCGTGGTTCTCAGAAATTTTTCTTGGCCCGGCGCCATAAAGGTGATACTCAGCTTCTCGGGGTGGTTTCCCCTTAGCGAGGGTGAGATGAACTCATTCCTGAAAGAGCTGGCCAAGGCGCAGCCCAACCCGGGAGGCGGGGCGGCCGCCGCCTTTGGGGCCAGGTTAGGCCTGGCGTTGCTGGAAAAGGTGGTGTGCCTGGAAGGCCAACGTCCAGTGAACCCCAAGGGTTATCAGGGGCTCGCCTGGGAAGAAACGCTGGCCCGGCTGCGGCGGCTGGCGGAACTCCTGCGGGAGCTCCAGGAGCAGGATGTTCAGGCCTATTCCCGGCTGACGGCGGCCCGGGCCGCGGGGGACGCCGGGCGCCTTACGGCCGCGGCGCAGGAAGCGGTGAGCTGTCCCGAAGAGATCGCCCGGCAAGCCGCTGAGGCCCTGAAACTGCTGGCCTGGGCCGGGGAACGCTGCCGGCGGCACCTGCTCTCCGACCTCCTGGTGGGTTGCGAATTTCTGGGGGCGGCCCTCCGGGGTGCCCATCACATCGCGGGCGCCAACCTGCCCCTGGTCGGCAATGAAGCATCCCGGCAAGGCCTGGCCCGGAAACTCCGCCAATCGTGGCAAAGGGATGAGGATTTATACCGCCGGGTGCAGGGGGCGCTGCTGGCCCGGGAAAACGGTCTTGTCTGAGTTATTAATGGGAGCGGAAAAGAGATTAAATTCCCCCTCACCCGGTGTCGTCCCCCATCGGGGGAGAGGGGATAAAGCTGGAACCCCTTTCATGCTCCCGTTAATAAGTTTTGAGTTTTGAGTTTCGAGTTTTAAGTTCGCAAGTGAGATGAGGGGGAGGAGTTCATCTTTTCCAGGAAAAAGGTTAAAATAAAAAAAAATAGCTGCCTCCAGGAAAATTAGTTCTGTTCCCGGCCCGAGGCGGTTTTTTCTCGAAACTCGAAACTGGGCGACCCCATCACAGGCTGGAAGCCTGTGCCACTGGCGCCCCGACAACTCAAAACTCGGAGGTTCGTATCCATCGCCCGTTTGGCAACCTGACGGGATTAAAATCCCACCAGTATCGCCAATTGGAGCGGCTCTACCGCCGCAAGGTGCCGCTGGCCTTGCTCCTCACCCCGGAGCTGGCCAGGCAACTGGCAGAAATCTCCCGCTCCCTGAACCGGCAGGTAGGGGTGCTCCTGGATCGCCAGGGCGTGGTGAGCCACGTCCTGGTGGGGGACGCCAAGGGCCTGGTTATTCCCCCCCTGCCCCGGGAGCGCGGCGCTAAGGGCCGCCTCAAGGGCCTCCGCCTGATCCATACCCACCTGGACTCCAGCATCCTGACCCGAGACGACTTGATGGACCTGGCCTTGCTGCGCCTGGACGCGGTGGCCGCGGTTACCGCCGGTGCCGATGGGCAGGCGGGGGCTATTCAGGTGGCCCACCTCTTGCCTCGGCCCCTGGACGGGCATAACTGGGGGATTATCGAGGCCTCGCACCCCGGGGCCTTGAGCCTCGATTTTGCCGCCCTGGTGGCTTCCCTGGAGGAAGAACTGGCACAGGTGGAGACGGCCGGGGAGGAGGGGAGGGGCCGGGAGCGGGCCATCTTGATCGGGGTCACCGGCAATAACCGGGAGGCCGCAGAAGACTCCATGGAGGAACTCTGCGAGCTGGCCAGGTCCGCCGGCCTGGAGGTGGCGGCCACCCTCATCCAGCGCCGGTCGCGCTTCGATCCCCGCTTTCTCATGGGCAAGGGCCGTCTTTCAGAACTGGTCATCCAGGCCTTGCAACAGGGTGCGGACCTGCTGGTGTTCGACGCCGAGCTGAGCCCTTCCCAGGTGCGCTCCATCACGGACTTCACCGAACTCAAGGTCCTGGACCGCACCCAACTGATCCTGGATCTCTTCGCCCAGCGAGCCCGCAGCCGGGAAGGCAAGCTCCAGGTGGAGATGGCCCAGGTGAACTACCTGCTGCCCCGCCTGGTGGGCAAAGGAGACGCCCTCTCCCGCCTGATGGGGGGCATCGGCGGCCGGGGTCCGGGGGAGAGTAAGCTGGAAATGGACCGCCGCCGCCTCAGGGACCGCCTGCACCGGCTGCGCCAGGAACTGGCCGGGGTGGGGGCGGAACGCCGGGAGCGGCGCCAGTCCCGGCGGCGCCAGGGCCTGCCGATTCTCTCCATCATCGGCTACACCAACGCTGGCAAATCCACCCTGTTCAATGCCTTGACCCGCGCCGGAGTGCTCTCCGAGGACCGCCTGTTCGCCACCCTGGACCCCACCAGCCGCCGCCTGCGCTTTCCCCGGGAGCGGGAAGTGATTATCACCGACACCGTGGGCTTCATCAAAAACCTGCCCAAGAACCTGCTGGAAGCCTTTAAGGCCACCCTGGAGGAATTGACGGAGGCCGACCTCCTCATCCACGTGGTGGACCTGAGCAATCCCCGCTTCGTGGAGCAGATGGCCGCGGTGGAGGACATCCTGGGCTCCCTTAATCTGCAGGACAAGCCGCTCCTTACGGTCTTTAACAAAGCCGACCGGGTGGACCGCAATCTGGCCGCGGGGCAATGCCGTATCCATCACGGGGTGGCCATCTCGGCCATCGATCCGGGGAGCTTGCTTCCCCTCATCGCCCGCCTGGAGAACCAGGTGGAGTTTTTTTTTAGTTTGGCCGGCCGGACGGATTTGGGCAAACTACAGAGGGAACTTTAGGGCGCCATCCATCCTCGGGCCAGGACGGCTCAGTCACCAGGTTAAAAGGGCGGCCAGTCGTAGGGTGCGTCTTACGCACCACTTCCCGCGTGGGGCGGGCGTCTCCCCCCGCCGACTGTAAGGACCCCAGAAAAATGGCGGGCGAGACGCCCGCCCCCACCGACTAAACCACAATATCCCTTTGCCAACGTTAACCATGCCATGACTTCAATAAAGCGTACCTTGACCTAAGATACAAGGGTGCGTCTTACGCACCATTAATCTCCAACGGTAGGGGCGACAGTGGCACAGGCTTCCAGCCTGTGATTGGATCGGAAGATCCAACGGATCGCCCCTATTGGCGCGCCAGACACGCCCTGCGAAGCCTTGCGCCTGGGCGTGAGATTCATTCAGAATTGGGGTGCGCACCGCGCCTCTTCACTCAGGCCTGCCAGATATTCAATTGGAACCGAAGGGAGGCACTGCCGGCGGCCAGGAGCAGCCAGCCGCAGCCGGCGGGGCCCAGCCCGGGGACGGAGCTGGCCGGGGTCCCCTGCAATGCCTGGGGACCGGGCCAGGCAGTGGCGGGTAGAGAAAGGTGTAAAAGACGGTTTTCCGTTTTCCGTTTTCCGTTTTCCGTCAAGAAGATCCCGTCCCTATCATAAACTTCACTGATCCCTGGGCCCTGACCCCTGGCCCCTGCATTATGGGTATGGCCATGGAGGCAAAGGACCTGGCGGAAGCCGGCCAGCAGGGCTGCCACCTCGCGGCAGTCCGCGGTCCACTGTTGCCAGGGCCGATAGATGAGGTCCAGGGGGGCGTGGGAGAGGAGGATGAGGGGCGCTTCGTGGTCCATCTCGGCAAGCTGCCGGGCCAGGCGGTGGCGGCCGGGCTCCCCCACCCGGAAGAACGGTCCCCCGGGGCCCGGACACCAGGCGGTGTGCAGGCCTACGATCTGGAGGGCAGTTTGCTGGTTGCCGTTCCCGGCTTTACGTAAGACCTGGGAAAACCGGGGTTCCCCAAAGAGGCGGCGCCAGGGGGCGGCCCCGTCCGGCAGGCCGTCGCCCTCGCCCCTGAGCATTAGCAGAGGCCCCGGCAGGCCGGCGAGGATCTCCTTTCCCAGGGCCAGGGCCCCGGGGTGGCCGCGGTGGGCCAGGTCTCCGGCGAACAGGACCAGATCGGGCCCAGGCTTGAGGGCTCGCAACTCCGCCACCGCCCGGGCCAGAGCCAGGGCCTCGGGGCGCCCCTGGTCAGCGTCTTTCAGGTGCGCATCGGCCAGAAAGGCCAGGCGCATCTCCGGGCCTCCAGCCGTCGCCGCGGCTGGGCCGAGTTTTTTATTAGGGCGTCTTAGGGCCCAGCTCCCCGCCAGTCCCAGAGCCAGACACCGCAAGAATTCCCGGCGTTTCATTTGGGGTGGCCGACTTCCATATCCTGTTGAAAACCTTGAGCTATTGCCAATTTGTCTGGCAAATTCCGTTTTTTAACCACCAGGGTGCCGGCCATGATGTCATGGAGGGCCTGTTTCTTCTCGGTCCAACCGGCCATCATAAAGCCGACAAGGAGAATTAGGGAAGAGACAATTTTGCCGAAATATCTGCCGGTGGCCCTGGCGAAGGAGAGGCGTTCCCCCTGGAGGTCGGTAACCTTGAGGCCCAGGGCCATCTTGCCCAGGGTTGCTTGTTGGGGGGAAGACTCCATGAGGGCCCAGTAGAGCCATGCGACTAAAGTGCCGCTAAAATGCCTGATTACGAAGGCCCCCCCGAATGCTGTACCCCCATACCTTCCTGCATGGAGTCCGGCATGCACTCCCAAAATAGATGCCACCACGGTGGTGGCGCCCAGGAATACAATGGAAATAAAGATGCAATCAATGACAAATGCCACAAATCTTAGCCAGAAGCCCGCATATTTTACGGCGGCCGGACTTCTTCCGGCGGTCCCCTGGATCTGCGGCTCTCCGCCTGCCCAATTAAGCGTTTGGCCGCAGTATTGGCAGAAATTGGTCAACTCCGGCGCCTCCTTGCCGCAGGCTGGGCAGAACATATACTCCCTCCCCTAAGGATTTATCTTTAAAATTATAAAACTCCCTTGGTGGACGGCACCCCGTGGACCCGGGGTTCAGGCTGAGTGGCCATATCCAGCGCCCGGCCGGCGGCCTTGAAGATGGCTTCCAGGATGTGGTGGGTGTTCTCCCCGTAGGGCACGGTGATGTGCAGGGTCAGGCCGCCATGGACGCACACCGCCCGCCAGAACTCCTTCACCAACTGCGGGTCCATGCCGGCGCCCCCCGGGGGCAGGTGCGCATCCAGATGAAGGAAGGGGCGGTTGCTCAGGTCAACGCTGACCTGGGCCAGGGCCTCGTCCATGGGTACCCGGGCCTCCCCGAAACGGCGCACCTGGGGGCGGCCCTGCAGGACCTCCCGGAAGGCGTGCCCCAGGCAGATGCCGATATCCTCCACGGTGTGGTGCTGGTCTACTTCCAGATCACCGCTGGCCTTGATCTTCAGGTCGAAATAGCCGTGGGCCGCGAACAGGTTAAGCATGTGGTCCAGAAAGGGGATGCCGGTGGCGACCTCCGACCGGCCCTGGCCATCCAGCTCCAGTTCCAGTTCCACCTCGGTTTCCCGGGTCTGGCGGCGGACCTTGCTCATGGGTGCCATGACACTGTTCTCCTTGGGGTTGGTTAAGCGATGCGCTGGGAGTCCTGGACCCATAATAAAACTTTTCCCCGGCCACGGCAAATGGTAAAATTAATTCCGGATTTCCTCCCTGAAGCGGGGGGGCAAAAATTATGGAAAATGGGCTTTGTCCCTTCCCCTGGCCTGAGGTTACCAATGATTAATCAGAGGCATAAGCGGCGATTTCTCACCCTTACACGAAATACCCAAAATACCCAAAATACCAAAAATATAAAAACCGTCTGGACTTGGGTGGTCCTGGTTTTTTGGACCGTCCAGGTCTTCCTCCCCCGCGCCTTGCTGGGGGCTGAACCGGCGCCCCGGGCCATTCTCACGGAGGACCGCTATGATTTCGGACAAGTCTTTGAAGACCGGGAGTTAAGCCATGCCTTTGTAATCCGCAACATTGGCCAGGAGCCTTTGGCAATCCTGAAAGTGGACCCGGAATGCGCCTGCACCGTGCCCACCTATAACAGCACCATCCCACCCGGCAGCCAGGGTGAGATTACCTTGAGCATCAAGCCCTATTCGGTGATCCACCAGTTCCGTAAGGACACCCTGGTCACCACCAATGATCCGGAGACCCCGGAGTTCCATCTGGTGCTCACGGGAGACGCCCTGCCCTTCATCGAAATCCAGCCAAGCCACATTGTGCGGCTCAAAGGGCCATCGGGGGAAGAGGTGCGGGGCCAGGTGTTGTTCACCTCCCACCTGCCCGGGCCGTTTAAGATCACCGGTTATCGCACCAATATCCCGAATAAAATCGAGATAAGCCTGAAGGCGGTGCAGCCTGACCGGGTCTATCTCCTGGAAGTGAGTAACCGCAGCGGCAATTCGGGGCCTTACGCCGGCCTCATCGAGCTGACCACCACCTCGGCGCAGCGGCCCCGGCTCATCGTCCGGGTTTTTGGCGATATTTACCTGCCTCCGGCGGTGCACCAGTAAGGAGGAGTTCGTTCAGCAGATGGGCGGCGCAGGTCCTGGCCGCCTGGGTTAACAGCAGTTCCGTTTCCTTGGGGGCCGGCGCTCCCGGGTTGACCGGGGAGCTCAGCCTGATCCGATCCTGGAAGGCGAAGAGGATCTCTGACCCCCGGCTGACCTGCCCCTCAACCGTGAGCGCCGCGGTGATGCCGCCGGTGATGAACCTGAGGGAGGCTCCCCGGACCTCCAGCCGGGACACCGTGCCCCGGAGCACCGTGGCGCTGTGGGGGTCGACCTTGAGGCCGTTGGCCTGCAGGGCACGGGAGATCTCCTCCTGCAACAATGCCTGAAAGGTCTCCGGGGCCACCCCCCGGGCGGCTTGCACCGGGAAGGGCGAAAGGGCGTAAGAGGTTTGGGCCGCCGCCCAGCCGGGGGCCCGATAGCAGGCGGTCACATAACTGCCCGCTGGTAAGGTAATACCACCCACGATGGGGGCCGGCCGGGGGGCGCAGCCCCCCAACAGCCAGGCCGGAGCCATAACCAGGGCCGCAATCAGACCCAAGGAGGTGCGTTTCTGAATCCACATGGCCAACTGATTACCACAATCTGGGTCTCTCTGCCAAAAGAATTAACCGGTCACTTGCAGAAAGGAGGGTTTAAGAAGCTGGCAGTTATCAGTTATCAGGTATCAGCTAAAGGCAAAAGACCAAGGGTGAAAACTAATTGAAGGATTTAAAAAAAACCGGAAAATCTGGCCAAAGAGCCGGCAAATAAACTGTAGCAGTGCGTTCCCAAGCAGTAATTCATGAGCCTTTACCTCACCCGCAACGATGAAAAATTGGCAACTTTTCGGAACAGCCGTTCATGGGCCTTTGGCCCACCCATAAATTATGAGAATACCGGTGGGGCGGGCGTCTCGCCCGCCACCCAGTCCGCACAGGTTTTTTTCGAGGGACGCCTGTGCCACCAATTCTTCACAACTTTTCAAGGCAGGAGCTTGGGAACGAGAATGAATTAAGCAAACGCTAACCTCGTTCAGCAAAAAGCTGAAAGCTGAGAGCCATTTGGTGAATTCTTTCCGGTCAGGGCCCGCCTTTTTGTGGTAAGATATTTGGGGTTGGCCAGCCCCTCGCCTAAAGATGTTATGTACCAGATCAAGACTCCGGTGACTTACAGCCAGCGGACCGGGTTGACCACCCTCCGGCGCATTCTAACTTTGACTGCCATCCTGCTGGCGTTGCTCCTTTTTGGGAGTCTGGGCTTTGTCTGGCTGGAAGGCTGGGATTTCTTCGACGCCCTGTACATGACGGTGACCACCCTGTCCACTGTGGGCTATGGGGAGGTTCACCCCCTCTCCCATACCGGACGGCTGTATAACATGGGGCTGATCCTCGTCGGCATGGGGGTCCTGACCTATATCATCACTTCCCTGGCCCGGGTGGTGGTGGAAGGGGAGATCAGAGAGGTCTTGGGGAGACGCAGCTTGGTGAAGAACATCCAAAAACTGAAAAATCATTATATTATCTGCGGCTTCGGCCGCATCGGCGAGATTATCGCCCGCCAACTGCAGGGTCGGGGCGTCCCCCTGGTCATCGTGGAAAATAAGCCCGAGAACCTGAGCCGCCTGGAGGAGAGCGGTTATTATGTCGTCTGCGGCGACGCCACCCGGGAAGAAGTCTTGTTAGAGGCGGGCATTGACCGGGCCCGGGGTTTGGTGGCGGTAGTCTCCTCGGATGCCGACAATGTCTACATCGTCCTGTCAGCCCGCAGCCTCAACCCTGCCCTCTACATTGTGGCCCGGGCCGAGGAGGAGGGGGCGGAGCAGAAGCTGCTGCGGGCCGGAGCCGACCGGGTGGAATCACCCTATGAAATGGGGGGCCGGAAGATGGCCAGCGCCATCCTGCGCCCCACGGTGACCACCTTTATGGAACTGGCCCTGACCGAAGGGTTGGAGTGGAGCATGGAGGAAATCAAAGTCGGCGCTGGCTCGTCCCTGGTGGGGGTGGCCCTCAAGGACTCCGGCCTCCGCCAGAAGCTGGACCTCATTCTGGTGGCCATTAAGCGGGGCGACGGCGAGATGCTCTTCAATCCAACCCTCGAGACTCCCATCCTGGCGGGGGACACCGTGATTGCCTTGGGGATGCGCCGCAACCTGGAAGCCCTGGAAGAGCTGGCGAGATAGCTGTCAGCTGTCGTCCCTACATCTTCAGCGGAGTGAAAATGCGCCGCAAAAAGCGCTGGCAGCTACATCCGGAGAGACCGGAACAGGTTAAGGAGCTCAGCGCCCGCGTTGGGTTGCCGCCCCTGGTGGCCCGTATCCTCCTGAACCGCGGCCTGAACGGGGTAGAGGACATCCAGGCCTATCTGGACCCCACCCTGGAACGCCTCTATCCTCCCTTCGGGCTGGCGGACCTGGAGACGGCCGCCACCCGCCTGGGCCGGGCGGTGCGCCAGGGAGAACCCCTGGCCATCTACGGCGACTACGACGCCGACGGCATCACCGCCACCTGCCTGTTGCAGCAGTTTTTCACCGGGCTGGGGCTGCCCTGTTACAGCTACATCCCTGATCGCCTCCGGGAAGGTTACGGCCTGAAGGTGAGGGGTATGCAGGAGCTGCTTCCCAAGAGCCGCCTGCTGGTGACCGTGGACTGCGGCATCAATGACATTCAAGAGGTAGCCTGGGCCGGGAGCCAGGGGCTCGAAGTCATCGTTACCGACCATCACGAAGTCTCGCCTACGCTGCCCCCGGCGCTAGCTGTGGTCAATCCCAAGCGGGGCGGCCCCGATTATCCCTTCCGGGACCTGGCCGGAGTGGGGGTGGCCCTGCTCCTGGCCCTGGGGGTGCGGGCGGAACTCAGGGCCGAGGGCTGGTTCCGGGGGCACAAGGAGCCCAATCTGAGGCCCTATTTGGACCTGGTGGCCCTGGGCACCGCGGCCGACGTGGTGCCCCTCCTGGGGGAGAACCGCATCCTGGTGCGCCAGGGGCTCAAGGTCCTGGAAGAGAGCCGCCGGCCGGGTCTGGTGGCCCTGAAGGAAGTGCTCAGATTGGCAGGCCAGCCCATCTCCTTCCGGGACCTGGTCTTTCGCCTGGCGCCCCGGATCAATGCCGCGGGGCGTTTGGGCCAGGCCCGCTGCGCCCTGGAGCTGCTCCTTTGCGGGGACCTGGCCCAGGCGCGGCTCCAGGCCAACTATTTGCACCAACTGAACCGGCAGCGCCAGGCCCTGGAGGAAGCCGTGCTCAAAGAGGCCGCCGTCATGGTCCGCCGGGAAAAATTATCACAGCGAGCGGTAATGGTGCTGGCCCAGGAAGGCTGGCATCTCGGAGTGCTGGGCATCGTGGCGGCCCGGCTGGCGGAGGAATATCACCGCCCGGTGGCCCTGGTGAGCCTGAAGAACGGCAGCGGCCGGGGTTCGGCCCGCTCCGTGGAGGGTTTTCACCTGTTTCAGGGGCTGCAAGCCTGCCAGGAGCTCCTCAGCCGCTACGGAGGACATGCGGCGGCCGCGGGCTTTGAGGTGGCGGCGGAGAACCTGGCGCCCCTGCAAGAGAAGCTGGAGCAGGCCTTTGAGGAGCAAGTGGGCGCCGGCTCTTGCCTCCATCCCACCCTGAAGGTGGATGCCCAGGTGGAGCTGGCGGAGCTGAACCGGGAATTCTTTGGCCACCTGGAACGGCTGCGCCCCTTCGGCCCGGGCAACCCCGCGCCGGTGTTCGTCTGCCGGGAAGTGGAGTGCCTGGGATCCCGGGTGGTGGCGGAGCGGCACCTGAAGGTGCAGTTGCACCACCGGAATTGCGTCATGGAAGCCATCGCCTTCGGGCAGGCGGCCCATCATCCGCTAACCGGGGTACAGGAGGTGGCCTTCAGCACCGGCCTCTCCCACTACCAGGGCCGCACGATCCCGGAATTGCTGTTGCTGGATTGGGGAGGGCCCTGAGGAAGGGTTTTCGGTTTAATGACCGAAGATGCCCCTTTTCAGAACTTTGCTCTCAGTATCCGGCGGCGTTTCATTTTGGGATTAATTGTGAAGATATAAGATTATAACGCTGAGCTGTAGCTGACAGGTGGATGTGTGGTCCGATAGGGTATCGGCGCAGGAGGATCGGTCGCGAGCCGCAATTCGGGCGAGTGTTTCCAACTCCGTTTTATGAAAGGAAACTGAAATGGCGTGGTATTTTTTCGTGCTCGAATTCGTCAGCGGACTGTTTCTTGCCAACGGTGTCCCTCATTTCGTTCAGGGGGTTTGCGGCCACCGGTTTCAGTCGCCCTTTGCATCCCCGCCCGGGGTCGGCGAATCCTCGCCACTCAGCAACGCCCTTTGGGGATTTGCAAATTTGGTGGTAGGCTTTGTCCTTCTCTGGTTCTTCGGACCGCAAGGTTCTGGAGCAGGAATTGGGTGGATCCTGGTGGGCTTGGGCGTCTTGGTTGCCGCAGTCTGGCTATCCACCTATTTCGGCAGGTTGCGCTCCAAGACCAGTTAGAGTGCGATTAGTTCAGACTGAACCAAGTCTTGCTCATATCGCATTGTTTTGCCGCATAATCTTTCCTGATTAGGCATAAATGTCAGCCAGCTTCAACAGCCGGTAGGGCATCGGCGCTATTCTGACTGGGGTGGGAAGGGGGGCGAGGTTTACTCGGTCGCCCGGCGCTGTTGTTCCATCCGCTCCAGGAGAAATCCGAAGGAATTGGTGCGGATGACCCGGCCGAATTGATTGCGGTAGTTTTCCAGAATGCTTACCCCGTCCACCACCACGTCATAAAGCAGCCAGCCCCTGGAGGTGGAGTGCATGAGATAGGTCACCGGGATGGTATCATTGGTCCGAACCAGAGAAGTATCTACCCTGGCCTTGCCGCCTTCCTGGCGTTCCTGCCCGTATTGGATGTTCTCCTGCTTGAGGAAGTTGAGAACCATGCGGGAGTAAGAAGTCTGGAATAGGTAACCGAAGGTACTGGTGAATTGCTGTCGTTGCCCCGCGCTGATCTGTCCATAGGTGGCCCCCAGAGTATCCTTAGCCATCATCGGAAAATCGAAATTTTGTTCAATGATCTGATGGATGGCCCGACTCCGGGCCTTGGCGTCCAGGGAAGCATCATTCTGGATCGCCATAGTCTTGTCCAGGATCCCCCGCACATAGGCGGTAGGGCTCTCAGCCCCAGCCGGGAGGACCCCTATCCAGATTACCACCAGAGTCAGGCTAATGATCGAGAGTTGCTTTTTCATCGGATTTTTTCCTCAAGCTATGGTGCAGCCATTGTCCTAAACCCAGATAATGGGCAACGGATGGTTGCCCCGGTTCATAATCTTTTTCCCACAGAAGGAGAAAGGCCGGCAAAATGCTCAGAGAAGCCACTAAAACGCTGAGGCTTCCCACCGTCGCCAATAGCCCCAGGCTGAAGATGCCCCTGTGTCCGGAGATCATCAAGCTCCCGAACCCCACGGTGGTGGTCAAGGCCGCCAGGGCCACCCCTTTGGCGGTACTGGCCGGCAGAGCAATGAGCCGGGTCGATTCCTCCAACTGCCAGCGGGTCAGGATGATTATCCCAAATTCGATCCCCTCTCCCAAAATTAATGGCAGGAAAAGCACATTGGCCTGATTGAAGGAGAGGTTCAGAACCCACATCAGGATCAAGGTTAGGCCGGTCCCCACCACCAGGGGAATAAAGGCCAGCAGCGCCATTGTCAGGCTGCGGAAAAATATCGCCAGCATGGCGGCGATGGCCACCACGGCAATTCCAGCGGCTAAGAGGATGGAATTGCGAAAGCCCCTGGTAAAGACATAAAGGAGCACCGGATCCCCCACCACATTGGGGTCGACGCTCCAGAGACTATTCACGAACAGTTTCAGGGGTGCAAAATTCCAGATATCCTGGGAAGGAAACACCCTGAGTAGATAAGCTCCTTGCGGGCTGATGAACCGCTCCCGCACGGACTGGGGCAAATTCACCTGTGTGGGCGGGGCTGAGTCCAGGGCTGATTTCGCATAACCCCGCAGCAGGCCCCATTTGTCTATTAGATCCGCGCCAAAATCGTGATTGAAGCCGGCCAGGCGCGCCGCGGTCTGGGGATTCAGGTCCGTATTAAGCAGGGGGATAATCTTATTGATCAGTTGATGGGTCTCTTCTGCCTGCTGTTTAGTGGCCGCCTCGTCTTGTCCCAAATTTTTGGCGGCTTCATCCACCTTAAAATTAATCCGCCCTAAAATGGCGGTCAATTTCTTGGGGTTGGCAGGCCTGGCCGTGGCGCCGGCAAAATTTACCGAGTTCAAGACCGGCTCCATCTCGGTCAAAATCGGGCGCTTCTCCCCCATCTTGGCGGGCAGAAAAGATAGCACCGATTCCACATGCGAAACCGTGGGCAGCTTTTTCAACGCCTCACTTCTGGCCTCCAGCTCCTCCAGCGTCGCGGTGACCAGGGCGCCGTAAGACGTGGAATATTTGGGGCCTTTCAGGAGCTTGTTTTCCCACACTACTGATTCGGTTTTGGGATTTTGCAGATGCAGGGGATTTAAATCAAAGTGAACCTGTAGCAGACAGACCCCGCCCAGAGCCGTGATCAAGACCCCCAGCGCCACGATCAACCGGCTATGGGTCCAATGCAAGTGCAGAAAAGGGCTGGGGGACGCCGGACCATCCTTGGGAATTCCAGCCGGCGTGCATCTTTCACTGACCATGACCAGGGCCGGTAACAGCAACAGAGTGGCGACCAGCATCGCCACCACGCCCATGATGAGGATCAGCCCCAATTCGGCCAGGCCCTTGAAGCTCACAAAGGCCAGGGGCAAAAAGGAAACTACCGCCGCCCGGCCCGCATAAATGATGCCCGGGGCCGACCTGCGAAAAGTGCGCGCCAGGGCTTCGGCGTTGCAATGTTGGCCCGCTAGCTCTTCTTCCAGGCGGCAGAACCAATGGATGCCGTAATCGATAGTGAGCCCCAGGAGTAAGGGTGCAAAGACCAGCGAAAGGATATTCAGATGCCCCACCACCAGGGTAACCAACCCAAAAGTCCAGCACAGGCCGATAATCAGCGCCATCCCTTCCGCCAGGGTCCGCTTCAGGCTCCGCAGAAAGACGATGAGCAAGATCATCTGGCTTACCAGGGATAACCAGGTGGCCAGGGTCATATCCTTCATGGCGCTGCTCATTTCATCCGATTGCAATGCGTCCGGTCCGGTCACCCCCGCCTGGATCCCGGGGAATCGGCCTTTAACCCGAGCCACCGCGTCCCGCAGGAGTTTTACATCCCCATTGATGGTCTTGTAGCCGTCGGGCTGCGGAGTAACCAGAAACATCAGGAATTGGTTATTCTCCGTAAAAAAGTAGCCCTCTTGGCTAAGGTCGCCCAACTCCTTGGGATAAAGGGCATTCCAGGGAGAGACATAAGGGTGGTTCCCTTCCAGGCTAAGACGCAATTCTTTGAGGCTGGCGTTTAAGAGGGATAGGTCGGGCTGTTCTTGCCCTTTGTCTTCTGTCAGAAATCCGGTGAACAGATTGCCGATCATGGCCCGGGTCATCTGTTCGTTAACCAGCTTATAGAAAGTCATCAGGTCCGGCTCGGCAGCCAGTCCGGACAACAGATTTTTCTGACCCACCAGGTTATCTTTGAGCTTGATCAGGTCATTGGTATCCAAATAGAGCAGGGCCCAGCGTCTGAAACTCTTCGGGTCCAGGCGATAAAAGAGATCGGGAAACCGGTGGGGATAGCGGCGCAACTCGGCTGCCAGGGCATCGGCAAATTTAGTGGTCATCTCGGGGTGGCCGTTTTCCACCACCACCGCCAAGCCGTCCCGGCCTCCGAAAGCCCGATCCATTTGGTGGGTTAGTTGAAGGAGGCGCCTATCGCTGGCCACCAGGTCATTCCGGCTGGTGCGGATGGTCAGGCCATGAAAAGTATAATAGACCGCCACCCCGGCCAGCAACACGGAGACTACAATGATGTTCCAGGCGAAGAGTTCTATCCCCTTGATAAAAATCTTGATACGTCGATTTAAGCTATTCTCAGGAAGCAAGCTCGTCCCTTAAGCGCAAATTCGGTTTTTTTGGGGTAAAAGGTAAATCGGCCGGATGATGCGTGCACGCCTCCCCCAGTCCAGCCTGAGCCTTCTCTTGCGGATAGGATTCTCCCCCAAAATAAAAATTTAACATAATCATCAAAGCACCAGATTGTAAGGTTAAAATTAGGCAAAATCAATTTTAACGGGGCCTGCCAGTCAATGCTCTCCCGGTTGGAGAACGAGGTTCTGGGTCAGGGAGCTGGGTTAGAGGCTCTTGATGGTGCTCTGACGCGGTCTACCGATGCCCTATGGAGAAGAAAAAAAAGCGTCGCCCGATTATTGACCTGGATTCCGCTACACCGGATTATAGGGCGGCCCGTGGCCGCCGAAACTCAGGCGGCGTGCCTAGCACGCCCTGGGTGTCTGGTTAAAGGAACTCGAAACTGGAAACCGGGCGACCCGATCACAGGCTGGAAGCCTGTGCCACTGTCGCCCCTACAACTCAAAACTCGGAACTCATTCCGGATTCTCCAGCTTTTTTAGCAGGCCGCGGGCTTCCTGGTGATCTTCCTCCAGACCCTGCGGGCTGATGGCGTGGCGCCGGGCCTGCAAAACCTTCTCCAACTCCTCTCGGGCCTGGGGGTTACTCCTCATGGCCAGCAAGGTTTCCGCCAGATAGAGGTGGTTCGTGCTGTTGTCCGGCGCCAGGCGGACCGCGGCTGTCAGCTGCTCCAAGGATTTTTCCCGGTTTCCCACCGACACGGGCCAGCCGGGCGCCTCAAAATAGATGCGCCCCAACACCCGGTGGGCCCCGGCCTGGTCATAGGTTTCATCCAGGACCAGGGACCGTTCAAGTTCGTCCATGATTTGCGGCAGCAGTTTAAAGCCGCGGAGGCGGTTGACGTCGGCCAGACCGCTCAGATTCAAGGCCTTCCAGTAATGGCCGGCGACCCCGTCAGGCTGTTGGGCCAGGAGGTTTTCGGCGTAGGTCAGACCTTTCTCATAATAGCCGGTGCGGGAGGCGCCGGGGGCCAAAGCCCCCAAAACGAAGCAGGTGCGCGCCAGCCGGGCCAACAACGGCGGGGATCCCGGCAGCAGCTCTTCATAGAGGGCCAGGGCCTGCTGCGCCTGCTGGTAATCCAAAGCAGGGCTCTCCATCAGGGCGTCGGCCGGGGCCATTTTATTCGGTTCCGCCGCCTGGCCGCCGGAAGCGGACAGAAGCAGCACCATCATGGCCACCAAGCTGATGAGTGAGTTTTTCATTTAGATTATCTCCTGAAATCTTTGCCGTGGTCAGTATTGTCCGGCAAGGTTTTTGCTTGAGGCAGACAGTAGGGAGCTGTTTGAACTCAGGCAGGCCCACTAGTGTCATGTCTCAGATTTTCCTTTAATAAAAAATGCCCTTCATAGGCCTTTAATTGTAGCCGCAAGCTTAAACTTGCGAAAATCCTTAATAAAATGAGAGCAGGCTAAAGTCTGCGGCTACCAGAACATGCAGATATTTTTAAAGGTATTTCTGAAATTTGGCAATATCTAATCATTTCCTGAAATTTGCAAGTTTTTTCCCTGTCCCCTCGCAGGGGAGAGGGGATCTGCTTGCATCAGTATAATATGTGGATATCGTTGAAATTACAATGGGCTAGAGTTTAATTGCAGGATAGTGTAAGTTTCTTCGTGCATTTTTGTTGCCGGACACTACTGAAATCTTCAGGCAGTGATTGCCAGGGAGCGGTCAATTCGTGGCGGCGCTAGGCCGTCACCCTGAGGGATAAGTCCTTGCCCGCTCGCCGGTTCTGTGATAGAGGATGAAGTATACCTGCGAGGTCTAAAGGAGGAGCCATGGCTGGGGTCAATAAGGTTATCTTGGTGGGCAATCTGGGGGCGGATCCGGAGATGCGATTCACTGCAGACGGTACGGCGGTGTGTAAGTTCTCGCTGGCTACCAGCCGTAGATTCACCAGCAAAGATGGGCAGAAACAGGAAAAGACCGAGTGGCACCGCATTGTGGTCTGGCGCAAACTGGCAGAGATCTGCGGCCAGTATCTGTCCAAGGGCAAACAGGTAGTGATCGAGGGCCGGATCGAGTATGGATCGTATGAAAAAGACGGGGTGAAGCACTACACCACCGATATCGTCGCCGAAAACATGCAGATGCTGGGAAGCCCGGGCGGAAACCGCCTGCAAGAACCGGAGCCGTCCTTTGAGCCGCCTCCCGGAGGCGTCCCGGAAGACGATATCCCCTTTTAAGTTTTTGGTATCGCAAGGATCGTGGCCACTTGCCGGGAAGGGAGCCGCCCCCGGCTTTTTTTTAGGGCCGCCCTCCGCCTTTTTTTATGAGCGAAACCAGGCAGGGGCACAATGAGCCTTGGTAAATCAACGGACCCTCAGGGAACAACTGCGGAAGCTGCTCCGGGAAGCGGATTACCCGGAGCTGCTGGCCCTGGCGGCCGCAGACCGTCGGGTTGGGGAGATCCTGCTGCAATTTCTCTATGACCCCCGGGACTTGCTGCACTGGCGAGCCCTGGAGGCCCTGGGGCGGCTGGCCGGGGCCCATCCCCGCCAGGTGCAGAAGCTCATCAGCCGCCTCCTGTGGCTGCTGAACGAGGATTCCGGCAGTTTTGGCTGGGGGGCGGCCGCGGCCCTGGGCGAAATCGGCAGACACCAGATATCCCTGGTGAACGAGATTATCCCCATGTTTATGGGTATGCTTACTGAAGAGTTTTCCCGGGCCCCCATGCTCTGGGGCATCGGCCGGCTGGCGGAGCGGCACCCTTCGCTTCTGGGCGAAGTTTTGCCAGTTATTGTGCCTTTTCTCAGAAGCACCGACTCGCAAATTCGGGCCCTGGCGGCCTGGGCCCTGGGAAAGGCTGGCTATTGCCTGGCCGCCGCCGAGCTGCAGGCCCTCACGAATGATGAAAACCCGGTGACCATCTATGACCGCGAAGAGCTGCGCCACGTCACGGTGGCGCAGTTGGCCAGGGAAGCCCTGGCTTCCCTGGAAGGGCGGGGCACCTGTAAATTCGGCTAATTCTCTCTGTGCGGTCTTCACCGGTTAACCTCGAATGGAAAGGATGATCCCATGTTGTTACTGATTCTGGGGTTTGCCATCGGCGTCTACGTGGGCTACGCGTACCCGCAGCAGGTGGACCAGGCGGTGGAGTTCGCCAAGAAGATGGTCAACGATCTAAAGAAAAAGTTCGGCAAGAAAGGCGACGGGCAGGGGTAAAGGTTTTTTTAAAGTGGGCGGGGATCAGATTTTGAGGGCGATGACCGTCCCTTGGCGGCCGGTGATCCGCTCCCGGCGGTAAGAGAAGAATTGCGTGGCGCCGCACCTGGTGCAGAGGTTGGCAAGAGCCAGGCGCGCCTCCTTAAGCCCGGCCGCCAGCAACTGATCCCGGCTGAGGCGCCAGAGGTCGAAGTAGTGGGGCCGCGTTTGGTAGGGCCAGAATTCCGGGGGAAATTCCTGGCGGAACTGGCGGAATTCGGCGCAGCAGGGCCCCAGGCTGGGGCTGATGGCAGCGTACAGGTCCGCCGGCTGGCAGCCGAACTGCTCCTTAAGCCGGGCCACCGCGGTTCCCAGGACATTCTGGACCTGGCCGCGCCAGCCGCAGTGGATGTTGGCCACCACCCGGCGGCCCGGGTCGTAAATGACCACCGCCTGGCAGTCTGCCTGCTTGATCAGCAGCCCCACCCCGGGTTGGCGGGTGAGCAGGATATCGGCGGCCTCCAACTCGCCGTCGGGCCTCGGCCGGGGCTCTCCGGCAACTACAACCTCCCGGCGTCCATGTTTCTGACTGGCGCTGGCCAGGGCCCTGAGCCCCAGCGCCTCCCGCACCCGGCGGCGATTCTCGGCTACCGCCTCCCGACGATCCCCCACGTTGAAGCTGAGGTTCAGACTGTCATACGCCCCGAGGCTCACCCCGCCCCGCCGGGTGAAAAAGCCATGGGTCAATTCCGGAAAGGCGGCCAGCAGAGGGCTTTGGTAGCAGCTCAGGCCGCCAGGCTCCAGCAAATATTCGCTCATTGACGAGGTCAGGATAATTCTTTCATTCCTTAAAAGTAGTGTCCGGCAAGGTTTTTGCCATGAGGCAGGCAGTAGAGAGCTGTTTGAACTTGGGCATGCCCCATACTAATCATTTCCCGGAATTTACAGGCTTTTTCCCTCTCTCCTCGCAGGGGAGAGAGATTGGGTGGCATCGGTATAATATATGGATATCGTTGAAATTACAATGGGATAGAGTTTAACTGCGAGGTAGGGTAAGTTTCTTCGTGCAATCTTGTTGCCGGACACTACTGATTGCTTAATTAAAATCTACTCCGCCGGCGGGTAAAAGGCTATAATCTTTTGACTCTTTCCCCCCTGGGTCCGGGTCTCCGGGATAATCTTTAGATTCAAGGACGAGAGACATGGGTGGGCAGAATTTTTTGATAGTGCAGCATCTGGACTGGGAGGCCCCCGGGCAGCACCTGTTGGCGGCCTTGCAGTCGGGCGGGATGACCTACCGGATACTGGAGGCCTGGCATGAGCCGGTGCCGGCAGTAGCCGGCTTTGACGGGCTCATCGTCCTGGGGGGCTCCCCCAATGTGGATGAAGAAGAGCAGTTTCCCTACCTGGCGCCCCTGAAGGAGACCATCCGGCAGGCGCTGCCCCTGGGTAAGGCCTACCTGGGATTTTGCCTGGGGCACCAGCTCCTGGGTCACGTCCTGGGCTGTCGGGTAGGCCCCTTGCCCAAAAAGTCGGTGGGCTTTATTGGCGGCGAACTGACCCAGGCAGGGCTGGCCCATCCGGCTTTTCAAGGGTTGCCGGCCCGCCCCCAACTCTTTAAATGGCACGGCCAGGGGGTAATGCCGCCCTTGCCCGGGGGAATTGACATCCTGGCCCGCTCCGCAGCGGCGCCGGTGGAAGCCCTGGGCCTGGCGGCCTCGCCCAGAGTGGTGGGACTGCAGTTTGACAACCACGTCGGTCCTGCCGACATTGAGAGGTGGCTGCAATTTGACGCGGCCTGGGCCCTAACCGACTCCGGGGCCGATGTCGCGGCCGTCATGGCCACGGCCCGATCCCAGGAAGGCGAGATGGGTCGGGATTTTCGCCGCTTTATGAGCAATTTTCTGCGCCTGGCGGTGGGCTAATGACAGTATTCTAGACTGCTGGCGGTCCTTTGGATTGACGGAACCTGCCGTGATGTTTATCTTAGTGGGTGCAATTCAACCATGGTACAAGGATAAAACATGTCTTGGCTCTTTCTCCTCCTGGTTCTGGGAATGTTTTCGCCTGGCTGCGAGCCGGTGCTCTATCAGAGATTCAATAAGCCAATGTGGGCCACTTTCATCCATCTTCAAGGCGTGAAGCTCGGCATGTCCAAGTCGGAAGTGACGGGGATCATGGGCGAGCCCGGGATCCAGGAAGAGGGGGATTACCGCGGCGGCCACTATACCTTCTATTTTTACCTGACTCACGACATGGATTTCGAGGATTCCAACACGGTGCGTGGAGGCTATACCCCACTGGTTTTTAAGGAAAACCGCCTGGTGGGCATCGGCAAGCGGGACTACCGCCAGGCCGTGGACCGCCGCGACGAGGGAAAATTTCCCGGACTCCCCTGGGAGGGGGTTAAATGAGAGGCGCGTCTCTGGATCCTGGTTTCAGTTTTCTGTTTTCTGCCTCTGCTAAAGGGCCTTTGACTTTGATTTTGCCTTTCACAGAAAACAGAAAACAGTAAACAGAAAACAGACCCTGGGGTACAGATAATCCCCGGAGAGGGAGAGGTAAAGGGCAAGGGCGGTCCGGTGACCGCCCTTGCTTTTTAGGGAGCGCCTAACCTCAGGCCCGCGTCCCCGCTAAATGGCCGCAGGCGGCGCCGATCTCCCGGCCGCGGCTCTCCCGGATCAGGACCGTATAATTAGAGGCTCGCAGGATCTCCTGAAACTCCAGGAGGCGTTCCTCGGAAGGCGGGGAGAAGGGCAGTTTGGGGTGTGGATTGAAGGGGACGAGGTTGATCTTGGCGCGGAAGCCCTTCAGCAGCCGGGCCAGTTGCCGGGCCTGGTCCGAGTCATCGTTCAGGTCTTTCAGCAGGACGTAAGCAAAGGTGATGCGCCGGTGCCGGGGCAAGGGGAAGCTGCGGCAGGCGGCCAGGAGTGTGGCCAGGGGATAGCGCCGGTTGACGGGCATGAGCCGGTCGCGGGTGCGGTCATCCGGGGCGTTGAGGGAAACGGTGAGATTGGCCCGGGTCTCCCGCCCCAGGAGCGGGATCAAGGGGGCCAGCCCCACGGTGGACACGGTGATGCGCCGGGACGAGAAGTTGAGCCCCCAGGGCGCGGTGATCATGGTGAGGGCCTTAATCAATTGGGGAAAATTGGCCAGGGGCTCCCCCATGCCCATGAAGACCAGGTTGGTAAGGAGAGGTAAGGGGCCGTCCGGGGGTTTTTTGTTAAGGATGCGGCGCACCGCCAGCACCTGGCCGACGATCTCCCCGGCCGTAAGCTGGCGCACCAGGCCACGCCGGGCCGTCAGGCAGAAGCGGCACCCCTGGGCGCAACCTACCTGGGTGGACAGGCACAGGGTGTAATGGCCTTCCTCGGGGATGAGGACCGACTCCACCAGCGAGTCGTCCCCCAGGGCGAACCTGAATTTCCGGCAGCCGTCGGCGGCCTCCAGCTCCTGCTCCACCCGAAGCTGGCCGATGACGGCCCGTCGGCCCAGCTCCTCCCGGAAGCTCCGGGAGACGTCGGTCATCTCCCGGAAGTCGAAGACTCCCTTGTAGAGCCACTTGAGCAGCTGGCGGCCGCGGAAGGCCGGTTGGCCCCAAGTGGCCGTAAGCCGCTCCATGTCGTTAAGGGTGAATTCCTTCAGATCGATGGGGTGGGACATATGAAGAAAAGGGGCCAGTAGTCAGTGGTCAGTGAGCAGTAAACAGTAACCAGTAATTAAAGTAACGTTTTCTTAGTAATCTGGTTTTGTATCAGTGTAATCAATCCATTTCTCGTTCTCAGAAATTGGCGAGTAAGTAAATTTTTTATTATGCATTTCCAAAAAAATATGCTCAAGCAGCAAGATACCAAAATGAGATAGTAACTCATCCTAAATTTTCTCTATTATTTCATAGGTTTCCCCGGAACAGCAAGCTGTATGAATCAGCAGATACTCGCAATGTATATCATTACGATATAGCCATTTTACAAATTCAATATATGCTTCCCTAGGGCCTTGGTTTCCAGTAAACGCCGGTTTATAATATGGTTTATTTTCTATTATATAGACACCTTCTCGATTGGATCTAATGATGAAAATATCAGGGGATATACCGGCTAAAGTATTTCGCCAGGGGTCATTATTCAACTTAGACTCGAATATGTTATCGATTTCTGGCAATAATCCAGATAATAAACGGCGCTCGGTGTTTATAATCTTGCCGTCAATCTTTATAGTTTCAGAACATTCCCTTTTGTCAAAAAACCTGCCATTAATAGCAGAAGTATTTTTACAGGCAGATACTGGCAGTATTAGGTTATGGCTATATTTAAGAAAAAATTTAATTATGCAAGGAGTCCAAAGGTTATCTTCACGCCCTAGATACTTATCTGTCAAATAAGTGGCATTCTGGCCCATAGTTTACCAATATCTGATTACTGATTACTGATCACTGGCAACTGACCCCTGCTTCTAATGGCCCCGAGCCCGCTCCAGGGCTTCTTGCCGGGACTTGCAGCCAATGCACATGGTGGTCACCGGACGGGCGATAAGACGTTTCTCGCTGATTTCACCCCCGCAAATCTCACAGTTGCCATAGGTCCCGTCATCGATGCGTTCCAGGGCCTCCCGGATCTTGGTGATGAGCTTGCGTTCCCGGTCCCGAATTCTGAGGGTAAAATTGCGGTCGGTTTCCAGGGAGGCCCGGTCGGTGGGGTCAGGGAAAGGGGCCAACGCGCTGGTCATGTCGGTCCTGGTCTTGTCGGCTTCCCCCAGGATTTCCCCGAGTCGCTCCTTTAAGAGGTTGCGAAAAAATTCCAGACGTTGTTCATTCATCGGTTAAACTCCGGCCATAGCCAATTAGCTCAAGATTTCGCGGGAGGCCTGCGGTCGGTGGTAATCGCCGCTGGTTCCACCGCTTTTTTCCAGCAATAGCAACTCACCGATCACCAAGCCGCGATCCACTGCCTTGGACATATCGTAGATGGTAAGAGCAGCCACCGCCGCGGCGGTCAAGGCTTCCATCTCCACCCCGGTGCGGGCCTGGGTCTCGACCCGGGTCTGGATGCGCACCGCCCATTCCTGGGGTTCCAGGGTAAAATCCACCGCAACGAAGGTAAGGGGCAGGGAATGGCACAAGGGGATCAATTGAGCCGTGTTCTTGGCGGCCATGATGCCGGCGAGTCTGGCGGCCGCCCAAACATCGCCTTTGGGAAGGCGGCCGGCCTGGAGCAGGGGAAAGACCTTGGGACCCACGATGATGCGGCAGGCCGCGGTGGCGCGGCGCCGGGTTTCGGCTTTATCGGCCACATTCACCATACGCAGTTGCCCGGTCTCGTCCAGGTGGGTGAACTTACTCATATCCTGTCCCGGTTCGCGCCTCGCTTCCCAGGCGAGACATCTCTGCGAACCGCTGATTCTGTCTAATCTTGAAGTCATCGGCTGCGTTGACCACGATCTCCATCACCTGATCGCCCGGCAGCCGGCCGGGCCCACCGGGGGCTCCGGCTCCGGGGAAGCGGAAAACCCAGCCGCTCTGAGCGCCTTGGGGGAGTTCCACCGCTCGGTAGCCGTCCAAAGTGGGAACCAGGATGACCCCGCCCCGGGCCGCTTTGGCGCAGGAGACCCGCACCTGGCAATGGATATCATTGCCAATCCGGGTGAAGAAGTCATCCGGGGCCACATGAATGACTACCTCCAGGTTCCCCGGGGGGCCGTTTTGAAAACCTTGGCCACCTTCACCGTCCAGGCGCAGGCGAGCGCCGTCAGGGATCCCCGGGGGGAGGCGCAGCCGATATTCCCGTTTGCCCATAGTGGCGCCCTGGCCGTGGCAATGGTCGCAGGCCTGGGCGATAACCTTGCCGCTGCCGCCACAGCGCGGGCACCGCGGCCCGAAGCGCAGCAATCCGGGTCCGCAATGGCTGCGGCCGCGGCCCCGGCAGGCGGGGCAGGAGGCGTAGCTGCCTCCCGGCGCCAGACCGGTGCCCTGGCAGTGGCGGCAGTTAAAGGCTCGATCCACCTGGATTACCGCCTTGGTGCCGCGCAAGGCGGCCGCGAGGGAGATCTGCAAATCGTAGCGAAAGTCGGCCCCGGCGGATTGCCGCAAACGGGCCGAACCGCCGGAGATTCCAAAAAATTCTTGAAACAACTCATCATCATCAGGGAACCTGGGACGTCTAAGATTTTGGCAGGCGGTTCGAGAGCGGCTGCGGGCTTGCTGGATAGTCTGGTAAGCCTCCGCCACCTGCCGGAAGCGGATGGCGGCCTCGGGATCGTCCGGGTGGTGGTCCGGGTGGTGCTGGCGGGCCAAGGACCGGTAGCGCTGGCGGACCTCTGCCAGGGGGGCGTTGGGGGATACTCCCAAAATGCGGTAACAATCCCGGATAATCATGGTCAATCTTGATCTTGCGCCTTTTCCGTCTCTGTGCCGGATATCAGTGCTTCCACCATGGCAGCCTTATCCGGATCACCGGACAGCTTATAGGCTCGCCGGGCAAAGTGAAATTTTCCCAGATCCAGGGCCCGCGTTGCTAATCGCTGCCAGGTGTGCGGGTCCTGGGGGGCCCCCAGCCGGGCCAGCAAGTAGGCGTCCCCCGTCTCCAGGCAGTGATTTTTAATCTTCTCCAGTCCTTGGGAATCGTGGCCCTTTTGGAAAAATTCCAGGGCGTCCTCCCACCAGCCCAGGGCTAGAAACTTTTCGCCATACTCCCGGCAAGGTTCCGCTTTCAGCTCCTGGTCATTGAGGAGCTGCCGTTTCTTTATGCTGCGGGGCACTTCCTGGGGCAGTACCCGGACCGACTGGGGCGACTTGGACACCGGCTCTCTCCGTTGATGCTTAGTTTATAAAGTATCTCCCCAGGCTTGTAAACCGCAATTTTCCGGGGGTGATGCCCCGGTCCCGCGAACCCTGGAAATGGTTTGACTTTCGGCGGCGCATTGGGTAAGGTAAATCTGCATTTTCGGCGCTACCCGACGGTTTTTCGCGCTGTCTTAGGTCTTTCGCTGAAGTGGCGCCTATCTCCAAAGGCAACCGGAATGGGTTCCAGAGGATAGGCGGGGTCCAGCAACGGTGAATCTGAGGAAAGACCTGCATCTCCCTTAGAACCATGATTAAACGGATACTGGGGCGGTTTCGCCGGGAACCGGGCCTGCACAAGGCCACGGTCAGAATCGATTTTTACCCCCAGGACCAGGTAACTCCGCACATCTTTTGGCACCGCAGCCAGGACCCGGAGTCCGACACCGTCCCGGTGGTGGTTTTCGGTTACGCCCGCATTTTGTTCGAATTATCAGAGATGAACGAGGTCCGGGTGGCCCGGGAATTGATGGTCTTTCTGGACCGGGTGTGCCAGCGGGTGCTGAGCGACGAAGGCCCTCCCCGACGCCCCCGCCTGCCCTTGGGGCAACTGCGCCTGGTCAGCGATCAGGCCCTGCCGGCCCTGCGCACCTATGAGCTGGAATTTTATGAACTTCCGGCGGACGATTACCGCGTGGAATATCGGGGCAGCCTGGGGAAAGAGGGGTATTACTTGCCCGGCGGCTTTCTGGCCCTGCTGCAATCCTGCCTGGACCACCTGGGGGACCAGTCCCTCCGGCAACTGGCCCGCAGACTGGTCCGTCTCCACGGCTACTACCGCCAGCGCCGAGACTTCTGGGATGGGGGGGCGCTGACCTCCGGGCCGGCGTACGCCATGGGCGCCGAAGAAATTCAGCCGGAGAAGTCCGTGCCGGAGGTTTAAGAGGGGCGAAATTTCAGACTTGTTGCCTTTTATGTCTTTTTTGTCTTAGCGTTCACCCGAAACTCGAAACTCAAAAGATTTTATAGGGCGGCCTGTGGCCGCCGATTTTTGGGGCTATGACGGCTGTGCCTCAAATCCCGGGTGCATTATCCTTCGGATAGCTAAGAAGGCGGGCACAGCCCGCCCTATTTTAAAGATCGGCCTCCAGGCTCAGCTTGCGTAGGGCGCGTCTCCCGCAACAAAAGAGGCGCGTAGGACGCGGCCTGCTTGTCCTCTATGCGGAGCCTCGGGAGATACTCGGTTAATAGTCCTTTGGGCTGCTGATCCAGCCCCCTAGGCAGAGACCCTTAGCAACAGGCTGGCCTTGAGGCGGTCGAATTCCTCGGCGCTGATCACCCCTTCGTCCCGCAGGCGCACAAATCCCTCCAGTTCCTCCCGAAAGCGTTCCGGCGGCAGCCAGGGAGGCATTTCTTCGGCCTCGGCCTCCAGGGTCAGGGGGGCAGCCAGGGCCAGGGCTCGGGGCTGCTCCGGCAGGGCCGCGGCCAGATTCTCGGCGCCGTGATAGCGCAAGGTCAAGGCGCCGTTGAGCAGGGAGATCTCCATGTTCTTGCCGTTCCTGGCCGCCTCCCGCATCAGGTCGTGAAATTCGCTCCCCTGAGCGGTCATCCTGGTCTTAACTGTCCGCCACCAGCGGTAGAGGTGCCAGCCGATCCAGGCGCACAGGGCGGCAAAGCCGGCGAACAGCCAGGAGCTCAAACCCAGAAGGCTGGTGAGGCACAGCAGGAGGACAATGAGAACAAAGGGAATGGCAATGAGAAAGATCAGGAGGCTATAGAAGTTGGCCAGATTCCCCCAGGTGGAGATGGAGGCGTCCGGGACATCCGCCTTAAATCGCGCAAAGAATTTACCCATCTGAGATATCCGGTTTTGAGTTTCGAGAAAAGTTGTTGCCTACCAGGATTACCCTTAAAGATTATCACTTTTTTCCGGAGTTGCAAGGGAAGCACCCGCCAACGCCTCGCCAGTCCCCGGGCAGCCGAATTCTTGCAGGTTGAGACCTCTGCTAAAAGTCGTTTTGTCAATTATGAGATTCTTCGGTCGCTTCATTCCCTCAGAATGACAAGTAAAGGGACTTTCGCAGAGGTCTCAGGTTGCTTTGCTGGTCCGGCTGCCTCATGGCGCCGTCATCGCTGACCTACGATTTTTTTCTCGTCCCCAAGCTGAGCTTGGGGACGCCCATCCTTCGCCAAGTCAAATTCGGTAATCATTCTCGTCCCCAAGTACAACCTGGGAACGAGTTGAAAATCTAGGGTGCGCACGAGCCCACCGATTCCTTAGAACCTCTTTAAATGAACCGTATTGGTCTTAAACCCTCTCACAGAAAATCTAAACCTCCCCTAGCCCGCCCCGAAAAAGGCCCGGTAGGCCTTGAAGGTCATGTAGAGGTCGGCCTTGGAGGCCACCTCGAAGGGGGAATGCATGGAAAGCAGTGGGGTGCCGCAGTCGATGATCTCCAGGCCGTGGATGGCCAGGAACTTGGCAATGGTGCCGCCGCCGCCTTCATCCACCTTGCCCAACTGACCCGCCTGCCAGATGACCCCGTGTTCCTGGAACACCTTGCGGAGCCAGGCCACATACTCGGCGTTGGCGTCGCTGGTGAAATACTTGCCGCCGCTGCCGCTGTACTTGCTGAGCCCCACCCCGTAGCCCAGGCGAGCGGCGTTGCGCTTTTCAGAGACTTCGGGCCAGTCCGGGTCCAGGGCCCCGGTGACGTCGGCGGAAATGGCCCGGGAGGCCATCAGCACCCGGCGCCGGCCTTGGGGGCTTTCCCCCTGGCGCTCCAGGAGGAGTTCCACTATCTCTTGCAGGAGGCAGCTCTTGGCGGAAGTATTGCCGTCGGAGCCGGTTTCTTCCTTGTCATAGAACAGGGCCACGCAAGTGTGCTCCGGCTCCTGGAGGTCCAGGGCGGCCGCCAGTTCGGCATAGGCGCAGGCCCGGTCATCCTGGCCGTAGGCCCCCACCAGGCTGCGGTCCCAGCCCAGGTCCCGGGCCGGGCCCGCGGGCACTACTTCCACCTCGGCGCTGGTGAAGTCTTCTTCATTGATGCCATAGCGCTCTTCCAGGAGTTTCAGAAAGTGGAGTTTGAAGCGTTCCTTGGTCTCGGTATTCCCCAGGGGCAGAGCGCCGACCAGGACATTGAGCTTTTCGCCCTCGAAGGCCTCGGTCACCTTCTTTTCCATCTGGACCTTGCGGGCCAGATGGGGCAGCAGGTCCAGCACGGTGAATACCGGGTCCGCCGGGTCTTCGCCTATCTGGAGGTCCACGCTGGCGCCGTCGGCCTTGAGGATGACTCCGTGAATGGCCAGGGGCCGGGCCAGCCACTGGTATTTCTTGATGCCCCCGTAATAGTGGGTCTTTAGAAAGGTGAGGTCCGTGTCCTCGTAAAGGGGATAGGGTTTCAGATCCAGGCGGGGGGAGTCGATGTGCGAGGCCACCAATCGCAGTCCGGAGCTCAGGGGCCTTTTGCCCTGGACCACCAGGGCGATGCTCTTGCCCTTATAATTATAAAAAACCCTGGGGCCCGGGGTCCGGGAGCTGAGATCCACAAAGCCCCGGGCCTGGGCCTGGCGCACGATCTCCTGGACCGCCTCCCGCTCGGTCTTGGCCCGGTCCAGAAAGGTCTTGTAATGGTCAGCGTATGCGAAGATGGCCGCCAGTTCGCCCTGGTCCACCCGGTCCCATACCAGCCTGGCGGTTATCGCCAGGCGATCCCGTAATTGTTTAAATTCGTCTTTTTCCTTTTCCTGGATTTCCATGGTTAAATCCCCTTTAGGCGAATTAAGCCGGTCCGATCTCGAACCTTAGCAATAAAATTAATAACAATTCCAATTGTAATAAATCCTGCAATGACGAAAACAGCTGCGCCAAGGCTTGCACCTCCGGAGGGCTTTTTGACGTCTAGAAGGTACAAGAGACCTTGCCCAAGCCAATAAAATAAGACAATCCCGGTGATTATGCCTCCTAATGGGTTATGTTTTCTATATACCTCAACCACCATAACCTTTAAACTAATATCTGGCTCATTTAAAGCGCCAGGTATACTTAACTTCATAACATGAAATCCTGGGGGAGACAACGGGAGCGGGCAAATCCCGAGCCCAGGGAGTATCGGCTTGACTTGGAGAGGGAAAGCAAATAAATTTAATAGATGAATACCGGCGAGAGTGGCGGAATTAGGCAGACGCACTGGATTTAGGTTCCAGCGGGCAACCGTGGGGGTTCGAGTCCCCCCTCTCGCACGCCCTGCGGGGGGAGCCGGCCATAACCAAAAACCCTCAGAGACCTCGGGTTTCCGGATTATGAGATAGTAAGAGGGGGCGGCAAGATATCCGCCTCTCCTAATAATCAAGGTAGTCGTTCATGGGCTTGCTGGTCCACCCATAAATTATGAAAAGACCGGTGGGGCGGGCGTCTCGCCCGCCACTCGGTCCGCACCGGCGAGACGCCTGTGCCACCAATCCTTCACAATTTTTTGGAGTAGTCATTCAGGGGCCTTCGGCCCACTCTAAAAAGATGATAAGTTACGCATAGTTATGGTGCGCAAGGCGCATCCTACTTGAAGACTTTGAACTTTGAACCTTGAACTTTGAACCTTGAACTTTGAACTTTTCTAAGCAAAGAGATGAGACGATGACCGAGAGTGCGGTAAGAGTGGAGATGGAGAACCTGAGCGAAGTTAAACGGAGACTGCTGATCGAGGTGCCCCTCTCCGAGGTGACCGAGGAAGTGGAGCGGGCCTATCGGGACTTGGGCAAGCGGGTTAAGGTCAAAGGCTTCCGTCCCGGCAAGGTGCCCCGCACCGTCCTGGAGATGTATTACCATAAACAGATCGACCAAGAGGTGTCCGATACCCTGGTACGCCGTTCCCTGGGGGAGGCCTTAAAGGAGAAAGACCTGGAGCCGGTGCATCTGAGCTGGCCGGAGCCGCCCCCGGCGGTGGTGGCTGGTGAGAATTACCGCTACCAGGTGGAGCTGGAAGTGACCCCGGAATTCAAGGTAGAGGATTACCTGTGTCTGGAGGTGTCGGCCCCCCCGGTGGAGGTGAGCGACGCCGAGGTGGAGGCCGGGATCGAAGAGATCCGCCAATCCCATGCCCTGCTAAATCCCCCGGCGGAGGGCCGCGGGGCGCAGCAGGGCGATTTCGTGAGGCTGGATTACCAGGCCTATTACGCGGGCCGGCCGGCGGAGGGCGGCAAGGCGGAGGGCGCCCACCTGGAGGTGGGCAGCGGCAAGTTCAACGCCGAGTTCGAAAACCACCTCTTGGGTCTCAGGGAAGGGGCGGAGAGCCGCTTTGCGGTGAGCCTGCCGGATGACTTTGCCAATCCTTTGCTGGCTGGCAAGTCGGTGGAGTTCCAGGTGAAGATTCATGAAGTCAAAGAGAAGGTGGTCCCAGACCTGGATGATGACTTTGCCAAGGGCCTGCGAGGCAATTTTCAAGGGGTGGTTGACTTGCGTGAGGCGGTGAGACAGGATATTATTAGAGGGAAGGAGCGGACGCGACAGGCCAATCTGGAAAACCAGGTTAAGGATCAGTTGCTGGCCCGGACCGCGTTTGAGGCGCCGCCCTCCCTCATCCAGCAGGAACAGGAGAATCTCTTCCGGGAGCAGTGGAGCCGCCTGAGCCAGTACGGGGTAAAGCCGGCCGACGTGGACCAGACCAAGATGCTGGAAGCCATCAGGCCCCTGGCAGAGCGGCGGGTAAGGGTCAAACTCCTCCTGGAGCGCATTGCCGATCAGGAGGGCAATGCGGTGGACGACGCCGAGGCGGACGCCGCCCTGGCCAGGATGGCGGCACAGCGCGGCCGGGAAGTCGCCGAGGTCCGCAAGTTCTATCAGGAGCATGACCTCATGGGGGCGCTGAAGCGACAATTGCGGGAGGAAAAGACCATGAAGATGTTGCTGGACCAGGCCATCCTCAGTAACGGCCCCCAGCCTGCCCCGGAGGCCGAAGAATAAAATGCAACTGATTCCCATGGTAGTGGAGCAGAGCAGCCGGGGGGAGCGGGCTTATGATATCTATTCCCGGCTCCTCAAGGACCGCATCGTCTTTCTGGGCACGGGCATCAACGATGACGTGGCCAACCTGGTCATCGCCCAGTTCCTCTTTCTGGAAGCGGAAGACCCGGACAAGGAAATCAATTTTTACATCAATTCCCCGGGAGGCATGGTAACCGCCGGGATGGCCATCTACGACACCATGCAGTACATCAAATCCCCGGTGGCCACGCTGTGCATGGGGCAGGCGGCCTCCATGGGGGCCCTGCTGCTGGCGGCCGGCGCTCCGGGGAAGCGCTTCGCCCTGCCACACGCCCGGATTTTGATCCACCAGCCGTTGGGCGGCTTTCAGGGGCAGGCCACCGACGTGGACATCCAGGCCCGGGAGATCCTGCGGCTTCGGGAAGAGTTGAATGAAATCATGGCCCAACACACCGGCCAGCCCATTGACCAGATTAACCGTGACACCGAACGTGATTTTTATATGTCCGGCGAACAGGCCAGGAACTACGGCCTGATCGACGACGTCATCATCAAACGGGAAGAAGGTAAACTCTTTTCAGGACGGCATCTGGAAATAGAATCCCGGGCCTGAAGAATCCGCTGGGAAATGACGATAACTTCTCTGAGCAGGCGGAGCAGCATCGGATAGCCAAGCCCGGGAAGGCAAGCAGCGCTCAGGTTTGGGGAGGTCTAACCCTATGAGTAAACGCGGCATCGACAAAAATGCTGATCTTTTGTGCTCCTTCTGCGGCAAGAGCCAGGGCGAGGTGAAGAAGCTCATCGCCGGCCCCGGGGTTTACATCTGCGATGAGTGCATCGAACTGTGCAACGACATCATCGCCGAGGAGTACGAAAAAGACGAAGCCAGCCACGTCCGGCTGGCCATCCCGGAGCCGTCCAGCATCAAGAAGCAGATCGACGAATACGTCATCGGCCAGGAACGGGCCAAGAAGATCCTGTCCGTGGCCGTCTATAACCACTATAAACGGATCAACGCCGGTACCGACCTGGACGGGGTGGAACTCCAGAAGAGCAACATCCTGCTCATCGGCCCCACCGGCTCCGGCAAGACCCTGTTGGCTCAAACCCTGGCCCGCATCCTGAACGTGCCCTTTACCATCGCCGATGCCACCACTCTGACGGAAGCCGGTTACGTGGGCGAAGATGTGGAGAACATCATCCTCAACCTGCTCCAGGTGGCGGATTACGATGTGGAGAAGGCCTCCCGGGGTATCGTCTACATCGACGAAGTGGACAAAATCGCCCGCAAGACCGATTCCCCCTCCATCACCCGGGACGTCTCCGGCGAAGGGGTGCAGCAGGCCCTGCTGAAGATCATCGAAGGCACCATGGCCTCGGTGCCGCCCAAGGGGGGCCGCAAACACCCCCAGCAGGAATTCATCAAGGTGGACACCACCAACATCCTGTTCATCTGCGGCGGCGCCTTCAATAGCCTGGAAGACATTATCGGGGCCCGCATCGGCCGGAAGGCCATGGGCTTTGGGGCTGACATCCAGAGCCGGGGGCAGCGGCCCCTGGGGGAAATCCTGGTGCAGGTGCATCCCCAGGATCTCCTGAAATTCGGGCTCATCCCCGAGTTTGTCGGTCGCCTGCCGGTCCTGGCCACCCTGGACGAACTGAATGAAGAGGCCCTGGTGCGCATCCTCAAGGAACCCAGAAACGCCCTGGTGAAGCAATACCAGAAGCTGCTGGAATTGGACCGGGTCAACCTGAAGTTCACCGAGGAGGCCCTGGTGGCGGTTTCCAAAGAGGCCCTGAAGCGCAAATCAGGGGCCCGGGGCCTGCGGGCCATCCTGGAGCGGGCCATGCTGGACCTGATGTACGAGCTGCCATCCCTGAAGGATGTCAAGGATTGCCTGATCACCGAGGATTTCATCATCAAACATGCGGCCCCCATCCTGACCTACCGGTCGGAGGAAGGGGTGCCCTGGGATAAACCCGGGATGGCGGTACAATCATGATCTTTCGCATTCCCAAGAATCGGATGCCGGGGGAGACGGAACGGCGCCATCAGGTTACCGTGCCCATGCTGCCCCTGCGGGACATCGTCATCTTTCCCCACATGGTGGTGCCCCTGTTCATCGGCCGGGAGCGTTCCATCCATGCCCTGGAATACGCCATGGGTCTGGAGAAACATATTCTCCTCTGCACCCAGAAGGACCCGCGCAAGGATGAGCCCCGGGAAACCGAGGTTTATAAGCTCGGCACTCTGGCCTCCATCCTGCAGCTCTTGCGCCTGCCGGACGGCACCGTCAAGGTCCTGGTGGAAGGGAAAGGGCGGGCCGTTATCCGCCAGTTCCTGCAGAGTTCCCAGTTCTTCCAGGTAGAGGCTGAAGAACTGCACGAGTTTTGGGAAATCACCCCGGAAACCGAGGCACTGCACCGCGCCGCCGTCGCCGGCTTTGAGACTTATGCCAAGCTCAACAAGAAGGTGCCCCAGGAGGCCCTCCAGAGCCTGGCGGGCCTGGATGACCCCGGGCGCCTGGCCGACCTCATCGGCGGCCACCTGTCCCTCAAGGCCGACGAGAAACAGGGGCTCCTGGAAAACCTGGACGCCAACCACCGCCTGGAGGCCGTCCTCACCCTGGTTAACCGCGAAAATGAAATCCTCCAGATCGAAACCCGCATCAAGAATCGGGTCAAGAAACAGATGGAAAAGACCCAGCGGGAATACTACCTCAATGAGCAGATGCGGGCCATTCAGAAGGAGATGGGGGAAAAGGAGGACATGGCCGGGGAAATCCGGGAGTTGGAAGGGCGCATCCGCCGGAAGAAGATGAGCGCCGAGGCCACCGCCAAGGTGAAGCACGAGCTTAAAAAGCTCAAGCTCATGAGCCCCATGTCCGCCGAAGCCACGGTCTCCCGGAATTACATCGATTGGCTGCTGTCTCTGCCCTGGTTTGAGCGCACCCGGGACAGACACAACCTGGAGGAGGCGGAAGTGATCCTCCAGGAAGATCACTATGGCCTGGAGAAGCCCAAGGAGCGCATCCTGGAGCACCTGGCGGTGCAGAGCCTGGTGAAAAAGATGAAAGGCCCCATCCTCTGCCTGGTGGGACCGCCGGGGGTGGGGAAGACCTCCCTGGCCAAGTCCGTGGCCCGGGCCCTGGGACGCAACTTCGTGCGCCTCTCCCTGGGCGGGGTGCGGGATGAAGCGGAGATCCGGGGACACCGGCGCACTTACATCGGCGCTCTGCCGGGAAAGATCATGCAGTCTCTGAAGAAGGCCAAGAGCAACAACCCGGTCTTCTGCCTGGATGAAGTGGACAAGATGAGCACCGATTTTCGGGGCGACCCCTCCGCGGCCCTGCTGGAGGTGCTGGATCCGGAACAGAACTTCGCCTTCAACGACCATTATCTGGACGTGGATTACGATTTGTCCGAGGTACTGTTCATCACCACCGCCAACACCCTCTACTCCATCCCCCCGCCCTTGCAGGACCGTATGGAGATCATCCGCCTGCCGGGCTACACCGAGTTGGAAAAGCTGCTGATCGCCCAACAGTTTTTGATCCCCAAGCAGTACCTCGCCAACGGCCTGACCGCGGAGAACATCCAGTTTTCGGGAAATGCTATTCTTACCATCATCCGCCAATACACCCGGGAGGCGGGGGTGCGCAACCTGGAGCGGGAGATCGCCGCGGTCATCCGCAAGGTGGCCCGGGAAGTGGCCGTTAAGGGCACGGAGCACCAGGTCAGGGTGAATAGCCAGGTGGTGGCCAGGTACCTGGGGGTGCCCAAATACCGCTTCGGGCGCACCGAGGAGGCCGATGAGATCGGGCTGACCACCGGACTCGCCTGGACCGAGTTCGGTGGGGAACTGCTGCAGACGGAAGTGGTGGTGATGCCTGGACGGGGCAAGCTGCTGATCACCGGGAAACTGGGTGAAGTCATGCAGGAATCGGCCCAGGCGGCCCTGAGCTACGTGCGCTCCAAGGCCCAAAACCTGGGCCTGCCGGGGGATTTTTACCGCACCATCGATATTCACGTCCACGTGCCGGAAGGGGCGATCCCCAAGGATGGCCCTTCCGCGGGCATCACCATTGCCACCAGCATCGTTTCGGCGCTCCTGAGGATTCCGGTTCGCCGGGAGGTGGCCATGACCGGGGAGATCACCCTGCGGGGCCGGGTGCTGCCCATCGGCGGCCTCAAGGAGAAGATCATCGCGGCCCACCGCCACCAGATCAAGACGGTGCTCATCCCCCGGGACAACGAAAAGGACATCAAGGAAATCCCGGCCCGCATCTTGAAAGCGGTGGAGCTGGTGTTGATGGACCATATGGACGAGGTGCTCAAACAGGCCCTGGTCCTGGAGGACCCGGAGAGTCTCTTCAAGGCGCCGCCGCCGGTCCCGGAGCCGGCCGCCTTCTTGCACCCGGAAGTGCCCGCGGTGGAGGAGATCCAGGCGCATTGAGGGTAGGGTGCGCACTGCGCACCATGAACCGAACGAGAGCAGAGAGGGCAGGGCGTGCTTAGTGGCACAGGCCTCTGGCCTGTGGACTGGTGAACTGCTCACCGATCATTGCTCACGGCTCGCTTATTAATGATGGGGTCCCTTATTCATCCCCTCTCACCCGATGGGGAGAGGCCTTTGCCTTTCACGGAAAACGGGAAACGGGAAACCGTAAACGATAGTCGCTTATTTTTCCCCTCTCCCCCGATGGGGGAGTTGTAGGGCGGGCACTGCCCATCATTTTCCTTCTCCCTCTCACCTGCGAGAGGTGTTTGGACCGCGGAGATGGGTAACAAACGTTCGGGGGAATTTAATCTCGTTTCCGCTCCCATTAATAACTATTGACAGCCAGGGCCCCATGGGTGACTATTACCGGGGCGGGCGGATAGCTCAGCTGGGAGAGCATCGGCCTTACAAGCCGGGGGTCACAGGTTCGAGCCCTGTTCCGCCTACCAGGTTTTTTAGTTCAAGGTTCAAAGTTTTGGTTGCACGCTGCGGAATAGATTCCTTGACTTTGAACTTTCAACTTTGAACTTTGAACCCACCATCGGGGGCGTAGTTCAGTTGGTTAGAACGCCGGCCTGTCACGCCGGAGGTCGCGAGTTCGAGTCTCGTCGTCCCCGCCAATGAAATCAAAGGGTTAGCTCAAATGGGCTAACCCCTATTTTTTAATTTCCAACCCAGTTTCCAACCTACATCTAAAATTTACTGGTAAAATGGGGGAGGTTGTGTCTTTGGGCTCTGGCCAGCTGCAAGCGGTGGAAGCGAAGACCGCGGCCCCTGCCTCCTGGTGGGGAAATGCCGAGAGCCCCCAATGAGCATTGAGGCCGCATGGTAAACCCTGGCCCTCCCCGCTATCGGGCCGTGTGGGGCATCCTGGGGGGCCGTTCTGGGTGCCACGATGTCAAAATCACCCGGCAGGGTCAAACTGCCCTCTGCCATGCCCCAAATTTGCCGAAAATCCTGGCGCTATCCGGGCCATTTCAGCCGATCGTCACAAGGTAAAAGGTAGGGGCCAGGGTCCGGGCCTGGGATTCAGCCTGGGGCATCCTGGCGGGTCTGTGGGGGAAGATCGGGGTCGCCTCCCATTAGATAACCCCGGTGCTCCTTGCTTGTCCCTGCCCGGCGCTTCCTGCCAGGCTCCTTCGCCCCCGATCCGCCCCCGCCGTGCCCCGACCGCCAGGCCCGGCCTTATAGATTTTCGGCCCCGGAAGGCAAACCCCGGGCCTTGGATCCCTTCCCCCTGGTCAATATTATCCGTTAAAAATTTTTCGATTTTTCAATGAGGAAGTTCGACTTGGCGCCACCAGGCGGTCCCCCGGCCCTTGCTTGTGTGCCGTCGCAGACCTACCCTGGAAAAGACCCAAAACTTGAAGCGCCTCCAGGCCACCAAGCAGATGTCCATGTTCGCCGGGCTGGCCGTGTCCCATAACGACGACGGCTGGCACCGGCCGGCCCAAGGGCGCGCTGCCTGAAAATCAGGGTTTTCGCTGTCAAAATCAGGGAAACCCTTATTGTCAGGTATTCGCTTTAACCATACCCTTCTTTCAAAACAGCGTTTAAGCATCGCTGCGGGAAGTAGGGCAATGCAGGCTATCATCCAGGCTATGGAAGCGACCATCGGAGCCCGGGATCCGTATACGGTTGAGCATCAGCAGCGGGCGACCCATATCGCCACGGCCATTGCCGAAGCCATGGGTCTCTCCCCGGCGAGCCTCAAAACGCTGCAGGTTGGCGGTAGACTCCATGACCTGGGGAAGATCGCAGTGCCCATAGAGATTCTCTCCAAGTCCGGAAAGTTGACGGACCTGGAATTCGCCATTATCAAGACCCATCCGCAGGTGGGCTACAATATCCTGAAACCGCTGAATTTTCCCAAGGAGATCACCCAGACCATTATCCAGCATCACGAACGCATGGACGGTTCCGGCTATCCCCAGGGCCTCGATGGCCAGGAGATCATGTTGGAAGCCAGGATCCTGGGGGTGGCGGATGTGCTGGAGGCTATGTGCTGCCGCCGGCCGTACCGCCCGGCCCTGGGCATTGAAAAGGCCATGGGGGAGATCACCAAGAAACGGGGCATACTCTATGACCCCGCGGTGGTGGATACTTGCTTGCGGCTTTATCAAGAGTGCCCGGCGGTTTTGAGGGGCGAGGCCTCCTATGTTGCCCGCAAACCCTTGGAGCCCTTGGACGCCCTCCCGGAAAGGGTCACTCACAATCTCTCCCCGGCATTGCAGGAAAAATTGATCCGCCGCCCTTGGCAGCGTCTATTTCCCAATCTGCAAAGTCTGCTGGCCAGCGACCAGCTCTTGGCGCCAGGATTTGGGACGGAAGCTGGCGCCTGGGCCGCGGGGCTCGCCTCTCCGGGAGGGGGCTGGCCCGCGCCGGAGCCCCCCGCCTTGGCGCCGACTGGGTCCCACAGCCTGGCCGGAGTGGGGGAGGACCTGATCCGGCAACTGCTCGGTGAGAGGGATACCGAACCTCCCCGCCCTAAGTTTGAAAAGTCGATTTCCGGGCAGTTTTTTCAGCTGCTGGCCCCCCTGGGAGAGCGAGTGGTCGCCGAGAACCGCCGCCAGGAAACGATCCTCTCAGGGCTGGAAGCCAAGGCCACTAAACTGGATCCGGTGGCGGCGGAAATTGAGCAATGCTTCGCTTTCCCCTGGGCTGCGTCAATGGCCCCGCAGCGCCAAAAAACCAAGAAGCTCCAAGAGGTGAAGTCCATGGTCCAGGACTTCTTCAGCAATAACCCAGACCTGGCCGAAGACCAGGATAAAGTGCAGATGGTGCTATTTTCCCTTAAAAACTATGTGAGTATCAATCCCGACTTTGCCGGATTGTCGTTTCGGGATAAATTAGAGGAAGCTGGCCAAATGACCAGGAGTTTCCTGAATCAATCCGCCAAGGCCGCCAAGGCCCAGTAGTGGAGGCACCACCCGGCACCTGAAGAATTTTCGGCCCTGGAAGGCAAACCCCAGGATGGGTCCCATGACCCCCCCGTCTAATAAGCCCCGTCCGTAAATTTTTTCCAAAATATATTTTAGACTTTAATCAGGGGAAAATAGCAGCAGACACCCCCCTGGTGATGGGACCCGGGCCAAAAATTATAAAGGCAAAATCTGGTCTGCCGCCGGGAGAGTCTTGCGAAAGTTAAATAATCCCTGGCGCTCTTGACATCCATCCCTCAACTGTGAAATAAGGAAAACATCTGGAAAGCGCTACCCCTATCGCCAGGGGGGAGCCATGAATCTAAATATCGAAATAGCCGGGTTGCCATGAGGGTGCAGCGGCCAAAGGCTGAACTTCGCCCTGCCGGTGGAGTGGATCGGTGTGGTGGCTAAGGAAAAAATTCAGGGACGCCCCCAGAGGCGAAGCACCTGGCGCTCCTGCGCCGGGAACGAGATCGCAAATGGACTGGTTAGGCCAGGCGTTGGCGCTGGAAATAGCCAAGGACTGGCAGGGTCTGCTGGCCTGGTTCCACCGCTGGACACAGGCCGAACCGGGCAATGCCGGGGCCTGGCTCTGCCTCGACCGTACCTACGGAGACCTGGGCCGTTACCGCGAGGCCATCGCAGTTTACCGGGAGGCCGTGCGCCTTGAGCCTGATGAAGCCGCTGCCTGGTACAACCTCGGGGTTGACTACGCCAACTCAGGCAACCGCAGCGCCGCCCTGGAAGTAGTCAAGGAATTGCGTCGATATGACCCGCAAAAAGCAGACGAGCTTTTCAACCTTATTATATAGCCGTAAGTCTGGGTTGCATTGCCTATACCGACACCGGAGAGATTTGCGGAGCGTCGGCAACGGTCGTTGATCCGCAGTGGGGCGGCGTATTATGTGAGAAGCACCGGCCCGAGGGATAATCCCCAGGGGGCTGCCCCATAACCCCTCATCTTCATTGTTCACCTCAATCGCAGCGGCGCCAGGCCCCTTGTCGGAATTGTTGGCCGCCGTACCCCTACCCGTACCCCTACCCCTACCCCTACCATTCACTCCAACCCTTTGGTCGTTTTCAGGTCCGTGGGTGGGGCTGTTTTGACCTTCTCGTAAAGATTAAACAGTTTGCCATGCCCCGTGCGCTTGGGGTTGGTCCCAAGGCGATAAGGTCAGATGGGACAGCACTTCTTGATGCAGTTCTTGACCGCATCCCGGGGTTCCGGCGGGGATAATCACCAGGGGGCTGCCCCATAACCTACCTGCAGCACCTCCTGCCTCCAGGCACCCATCGACCACCGATCCCTGGCCCAGCGCCGCCCCCGCCTGGGTTTCTCGGCCCGAGCAGGGGGACATCCGCACCGCCCCTTGCCTGGCAGTCTCAGCTCTGGGCCCCTGGCGTACACCGGTGGTTAGCAGCTCGCCGCGGTCCCGCCACCGGCACCGCCCCACGCCTGGAGAATTTTCGGCCTGGGAAGGCAAACCCCGGGCCTGGGACTCCTGCCCCCCCTGGTCAATATGATCCCTCCGGAAATTTTTCCCAAAATATTTTTTCCGGACTTTAATCAGGGGAAAATAGGAGCAGCCCCCCTGGTTATGGGACCCAACCCCAAAAATTCTAAAGGCAAAATCTTTGCCGATCCCCCTCTGTAAATAGGTCCTAAAAAAGCTGTAGATACACCATGCTTGCCACTAAACGCTTCGACCTTTGGGGTAGGGTGGGTTGAGGGAGATCCCCCCCAGCTATGGGACCGGGCCACGAAATTTTACATTCGGCGAAATTTGTGCTATCAAGCCGCCCACGAGACACTTTGGTGACAAAAAGAGAAAAATTTCCGGGGTTAAACCAGGAAAGAGAGGTCGCCAGAACCGTTGCAGTGACCAGGATTCCTGCACAATCTCGGTTTATAGGATATCGCATCCTCATATCCCAAATCCATCGTTATCGAAGGCAAATATTAGGGAAACCCTGATTTACCTTTTCCCATCGATGAACCATATTACCATCAAAGCCAAAGAAGCATCGGCAAATCAATCAGATAAATCTCAAAATTCAATATAATTTTAAGCTGGGAGGAATGGCCAAAATGGCGAGTGCACATATTAAAAGAGAGATTCTGGCGGTTTTTATGGAAAGCCCGCTTTATTTCACTATACCGCTTCGAAACAGGCTGGAATTCCTAAATTCTTTCTCACAGCAATCTGTTTATCATCGGATCTGTCAATATGAAGAACTCCGGATAAGTGGAAAGTCTGATTTCGAAGGAGCGGCCTTTGATAAAACCATGAACATTAACGATCCCAAAGGCCCGGATGCTGGCTCACTTTAGGCTCCTTCTTCCCTACAAATTTCTTCGCAATCCATTCTTGGAATGCGGTGGGAGAAGCTGCCGCATAATCTCGGTTGATAGGTTAGCTGCTGCGACCCATGGCGGGAGAACCGGTTATGACCATCCCCGAAAAATCACAGCCTTCCTATAAAGAGATCCTCGATCATCTGTACGAGGGAGTCTATTTTGTGGACCGGGAGCGCCATATCACTTATTGGAACGAGGCGGCGGAGCGGATTACCGGGTTTGCCGCTACCATGGTCTTGGGTAGCCGCTGCTCCGACAATATCCTTACCCACATTGACGCCCAGGGTAAAAAGCTGTGCCTACAAGGGTGTCCGGTGACACAAACCATGATGGACGGTCTCCCCCGGGAGGCCGAGGTCTTTCTGCACCACAAGGGAGGACACCGGGTTCCCGTTCTAGTACGCGTCTCCCCCTTGAAGGACGCTAGGGGTGCCATTATCGGAGCGGTGGAATTGTTCAGCGACAACAGTGCCAAGAAAGCCATCGCTGAGCACCTGGAGGAACTGGAGGATCTCGCTTTCCTGGATCCCTTGACCAGGCTGGCCAATCGTCGGTACCTCCAGATGACCTTGCAAATCAGATTACAAGAATTGAAACGGTACGGATTGACTTGCGGCGTGATATTTCTCGACATTGATGGTTTTAAACAGGTCAACGACACCTACGGCCACAAAGTAGGGGATCAGATTCTGGTGATGGTAGGCAACACCCTCATAACCAAATCACGGCCCTTCGACGTGATAGGCCGCTGGGGGGGTGAAGAATTTGTCTGCTTGTTGCGTAACGTCGATGAAAAGACCATTTACACCCTGGCCGAGCGGTATCGGGTGCTCTTGGAGGGTGCTTACCTTTTCACCAGTCATGGCCCTATCCGGGTAACCGCGTCCATCGGTGCCACGCTGGCCACGGTGGGAGAAAACTGGGAAAAGGCGATCGAGCGGGCAGACCGGCTCATGTACGTGAGCAAGCAAACCGGGAAAAACCGGGTGACCACTGACGGGTTACGGTGAGACCCGCCACCTGGGTATAACCCTCACGGACATACAATGCGGCTTCTCAGCTTAGTGCGGCTGATAGGAAATAAGGATCATGGAATCCCGGAGCTATTTTCCCTCCTTTCTGAGATCTTATCGGCAATCTCTAAAGTAAACAGACCGGCGAACTGGTGCTTCTCCTCCCCCTCCGGGGAGAACAGGAGGGTGGTGGGCGCCCCCGTAACTTGATATTGCCGTAGCCTTCGGCAGGGTCAAATTACGGCCCTGCCCTTTTTTCTCTCAAAATTTTGAGAATTTTCAATGTGTCGATTACTGCTGAGGCTGTCGAAAAAGCTAACCCCCCTCGATCATTTTGTTCCTGATTTTTGCCTTCATCAATCCACCCAAAATCGTGTATAACCAATTATAATCTTTAATAAATATCTTCTTTATGCTATAAGCAAAAAAATTGAGACCAGATTGGTTGCCGACCTCATCGTTTAGTGCCTGGATCGATAAGACCCTCAACATCTTCGATAAGGAGACCACCATGCGTAATGTCAAAGACATCACCTTCGATCTGCTTCGCCAGCTCAGGCTCACCACCATCGTCGGCAACCCCGGTTCGACCGAGGAAACCTTCCTCAAGAATTTCCCTGACGACTTCCATTACGTCCTGGCATTACAGGAGTCCAGCGTCATAGGGATCGCTGATGGCCTGGCGCAAGGACTCAGAAAGCCAGTCATTGTCAACGTGCACACCGGTGCCGGCCTGGGCAACGCCATGGGCTGCATTCTGACAGCCTATCAGAACAAAACACCGCTAATCATTACGGCAGGTCAGCAAACCCGTGAAATGCTCCTCCTCGAACCGCTACTGACCAACATCGAGGCAATTAATATGCCGCGGCCGTGGGTAAAATGGAGCTACGAACCTGTCCGTGCCGAGGATGTTCCGGCCGTCTTCATGCGTGCCTATGCCACGGCTGTCCAACAACCGAGCGGCCCGGTGTTCCTCTCCCTGCCTTTGGATGACTGGGACAAGGAGATGGACGAAGTGGATGTCTTCCGCACCGTTGCCACCCGCGTCGGCCCAGATCCTCAGCGAGTACAGGAATTCGCCGACCGCATCAACGCAAGCCGGAACCCGGTGCTCGTCTATGGCTCGGACATTGCCCGCAGTCAGGCCTGGGAAGCCGGCATCCAGTTCGCAAAGAAACTCAACGCCAAGGTCTTGGCGGCTCCGTTTGCCGAACGCACACCCTTCCCCGAAAGCCACCCGTTGCACGCCGGCGTCCTGCCTGCGGCCATCGGTTCCATTGCCAGCGCTTTGAACGGGCATGACCTGGTGGTCGTGGTTGGCGCTCCGGTCTTCCGTTACTACCCTTACGTGGCCGGACAATATCTCCCGTCTGGAACGCACCTGCTGCAAGTGACCGATGACCCGAATATGTCATCCAAGGCACCCGTCGGCGACAGCCTGGTATCCGACAGCCTCCTCTTTCTCGAACGCATCATCCCACTCGTGACCGCGCGCCACGTTTCAACCCCTGCAGTGAGCAAGCCTAAGGCTACTCAACCGAATATAAAGAGCCTGCCTCTCTCGCCCGACGCGGTGTTTAGTCTTATCGCACCGCTCTGTCCTGAGGAATTTGTGCTGGTCGCAGAATCGCCGTCCAACGTCGTGGAGCTGCAACGGCATTTTAAGATCGACAAGCCTGACAGCTTCTACACCTTCGCCTCCGGGGGGTTGGGCTGGGATATGCCCGCTGCCGTGGGCCTATCGCTCGCCGAAAAGATATCGGGACGCAATCGTCCGGTGGTCGCGGTCATGGGAGATGGTTCGTTCCAGTACTCGGTCCAGAGCATCTACACGGGGGTGCAACAGAACGCACACGTCATCTTCGTCGTTCTGCATAATGAAGAATACGCCATTCTCAAGGAATTTGCCGAGCTGGAAGAGACCCCGAATGTACCCGGACTGGATTTGCCGGGTCTGGATATCGTGTCCCTTGGCAAGGGCTATGGCGCCTGCTCGACCTCTGCCAAAACGGCCGAGGAGGTCCATCAAGCGTTTCAGGCCGCGCTAGATTACAAGGGCACCAGCGTCATCGAAATTCCCATCACCAAGGGATTGCGCCCGCTGCTCGGTTAACAATTGTGGGGACTCAGGCAGTCTCCAGTGTGACTGCCCGGATGGCCCGCATCGGCGTTAGCTTTTGAGGATAGGAGATTCAACCACACGATCCCGCGGAGGGTCCGCCGGCTTGCTCTGCTCAGAAAAATAGTATATTTTCTCTAACGCCTTCTGACCTGCCCCCCAAAAACTGATCCACAAGTTATGTTAGAGTAGTGGGTCGAAGGGAGGCAGGGAGATGAGCAGGAAGCGTTATACGCCGGAGCAAATCATCGGGAAGCTGCGGGAAGCCGAAGTGGCGTTATCTGCTAGGATATGGAAGGTTTTTTGCTTCGTGATAAGTGTCAGATCATAGCGAAGCTGTCGAAAAAGGTTCTTGAATCTATCGTGATCTGATTTTGAAGATTTTTTTCCAAAGGGATTGTGACGATCTTCCTGATTTCTACCTTTGCTTACTGGCTTACCTGACTCTCGCTCGCTTTCAGGTTTACGCATAAGCCAACCCATAGTTTAGGATCTTTTCTATATTGTGGACGAGGCAGAACATCAGCCATTGGACATTCACTTTGACTTTTCCTCTCAGAGTGAACCGATCTAATCGCTTGTTAATGGGAATGTTGGCGAAAACGGGCTCGGCGATGGCCAGGCGTTGCGGGTAGATTCTACGTCCTTGTTCAGTGTCGATTTTCTCCGCCATCTGAGTGGAGAGACTGTCGATGGGGACTGACAGCTGTTTGCGTTTGGCACCAACAACATAAATACACTGCGGTCTTAACGGGCAAGCCTGGCAATCTTTTTCAGCGGCGAGATATTTGCGGTAAAAATGCCCATAATTGAGAACTCGTTTGGCACGTAGTTTCAGGACCTTCCCATTAGGGCAGATATACCGGTCCAAAGCCTCATCATAGTGAAAGTCATTTAAAGTAAATCTTCTTACCTGACGTCGCTTCTGGGTGGCGAACCTCGGGTCCCGGTTGCGGAACTTTCTATCGGGAATATAGGCGTCCAACCACAACTCCTGGCACTCCCGCAAATTGACCTGAGTATGGTAATTGCTATCGGCGGTAAGGATCTTTCCTTTAAAGTAGTCTGGTTCATGGCCAAGGCTCTGTAAATTCGCCAGGGCTCCGACCAGCATGGGTGGGACATGTTCATGGTCTTGGCCATTGCCAAAGGCCTCACCATGAACAATGACTTGGTGCTTGGCATCAATGAGGGCCTGGCTGTTATATCCCTGAACGGCACCGTGGGAAGTCATCATAGTGGCTGAGTCATTGTCAGTAATATTGCTCTGTTTTTCTCTACCAGCCGCACCCAGCTTGGGCTGGTTCTCGGCCAGCCAGGTTTCAATAAGCTCTGCCTTCCTCTGTAATTTCTCCACCTGTTGCTGCCGGCTGACGCCCGAAGCTTTGGGCCCGGGAGGATCATCCTGCCTTTGGTCGGTTTGCATCTGCTCTTCCAGGAACTGGCCCACCTTGGTCTCGATCTTCTCTTTTTTCTTCCGGAGCTCGCCTATGGTGCCGCTCCACTCTTTGGAGGCATTGGAAGGCAGTTTGCAGCCATCCAAGGCAAACATAGTGCCGCCCAGCAGGTTCATCTCCTCACAGACCAGCAGCACATCTCTAAAAAGGGGGAGAATCTCATCCTTCATGGAAGAAACAAAGGCGGCAATGGTGCTGTGATCAGGTTGCTGGCCACAGGCTAACGCCATGAAAACCACGTTTTCCCGGCAGGCTTGTTCGATCTTCCGCGAAGAAATCAGCCCCCGGGAATAGGCCAACAACACTACTTTTAAGAGGACCTTGGGATCATATGCGGCCCTGCCGGTCTCATCATTGCGGTATTTGCATTCAAAAATAGACATATCCAACCGCTTTTCCACCAGGGTATGAATGGCGAACTCCAAGGTGCCAGGCATCAACTGGTCTCCCAGAGAAACCGGTAAGAGAACTCTTTGTCGATAGTCGTAGGTTTTAAATCTGGCCATGGTTTATCCGCCCCAAAAAAAGTTATTGGTCAAGGATAGCACAAAACAACCATTTTATAAAGATTATAATTGGTTATAAATGATTTTGGGTGAACCGATGAAGACAAAAATCAGGAAGGAAATATTCGAAGGGGTTAGCTTTTTCGACAGCCTCAGCAGTAATCCGCAGATCAGGTATCCTGCCGTAACACAATGCCACCTCTCCCTCGCAAAGTCTTCCGATGATCTGCTCCGGCCCAAACCACTTCCTGCTAATCTCCATGCCTGCCTTCGACCCACTACTCTAAAATAACTTGTGGATCAATTTTTGGGGGGCAGGTCAGCATAATCTTGATTTATAGGATATTGCATTCTCCTGCCCCAAATCCAGTGTTATCGAAGGCAAATATCAGGGAAGCCCTGATTTATCTTTTTCCTCCGATGACGCATATTACCAGCCAGGGCAAAGGACATCGGCAAATCCATCAGAAACGGAGGGCCTGGTCAAACAATTCGCTAATGGAAGCCCAGAGCACTGATACGGATAATTTTAATTAAAGGGGTTTTCCTTTTCTTAAGGGTTCCCCAGGAGAAAATTATGGATGCGATTGTGCAGGTGATTGATTCGGCCATATCTGCTCGAGATCCATATACTGTAATCCATCATCAGCGGGTAACCCAAATATCCATGCCCCTAGCCGAGGAAATGGGGCTAGAGCCGAAACGCCTCAACTGCCTGAAGATGGCTGCGAGACTCCATGATTTCGGGAAAATCTCGATTCCTATCGGTATCTTATGCAAGTCGGGGAAATTGTCAGTCCAAGAGATGGCCCTGATTAAAACACACCCCATAACGGGCACTGAGATGTTGAAACCGCTCAAACTGCCCACTTGCACCTTCCTTACCATCATGCAGCATCACGAAAGGTTGGATGGGACGGGGTACCCCTTTGGCTTAACAGAAAAAGATATTCTTCTGGAAGCGAGAATTTTAGCAGTAGCGGATGTGGTGGAGGCCATGTCATCCCATCGCCCCTATAGACCTTCTCTGGGGATTGACAACGCTTTAGAGGAACTCTGGCAAAATAAAGGAAAACTTTACGACCCCGCGGTGGTGGAGGCCTTTAGCAGACTACATTCGGCCTTTACTTGGGATACCTCTTTCGCTCTCCTTCAGAGAGCTGTTTAAGCGGAGGTGAAAATTAGTAACCCGCGAGTTTGCCTTAATGTCGGTTAATTAGGAGATTCTTATGAGGAACAAAGACAAACAGAAAAACAGCCTAGCGAAGGTTATGACGGTGTGTGCGCTGGGGTCAATAATTATCATGATAGGCATAGCCTCGTGCAAAGAATCAAAATCGACTGGGGTTGTCTCCCGTCCAATATATTCGGGGCAAAATCATGGGGTAGATCCTGTAGGGCCCACGCCTCTCCCCAGCACTATTCTCCTCTTGGGCAGCGGTTTGGCTGGCTTGGGTCTCATGGGCTGGAGAAAAAAACGTAACAAACCATAATGTTGAGTGCCAAAAAATAAGTAGAGGGAGGCTGGGGCGCAAAAGCTAAGAAAACCTCTACCCCAGTAAACAGAGGCAGGCCGGAAACGGTGGTGCCTTTTTTATTTCCTCTAGGCCTCTCGGAGTCCCCAAAAGAATCGTTTCAGAGGCAGTTACATGATTCGTTAACTTGCCAAACCAGAGTCTTATCCCCAAAGCCTCAAAAATTGCAGGCATGTAGTAGGTGATTGGAAGTTCTATCACAGGGGCTGCCCCTGCTTGACGGTCACGGCTCTGAACCCTGGCATCGGTCAGCCGCTTGCCCCGGTCAGCCCCAAGCCTGGAGAATTTTCAGCCAGGGAAGGCAAACCCCAGGATGGGTCCCATAACCCCCCTGTCTTTTAAGCCCCGTCTGTAAATTTTTCCTAAAATACTTTTTCCGACTTTAATCGGGGGAAAGTGGCAGCAGGCCCCCCCCGGTGATGGGACCCAGGGCCAAATATTTTATAAGCAAAATGTGGCCGGTTGGCGGGGCCTTCCTGCGGGCGATTTAAGCATTTCACAGACCCCCCTGGACTTCCCCTTGGGTGCCCGCTTTGCGGGCCGTGGTGGGTCTGTGAGTGGTCCTCAGTACCGTAGATTTATCTTTCCGGGGGGAGGTCTGGGGGCGCGTCTCAGGTTGCCGGTGCTCCCGCCGGGCGAGGTCGGCCAGGAGAAGGGCGACGGCACCCGTGCCGATTTCTGGATACCTTCTGTTCTGGCGTCAACCCTGGCTGGTCCCCACACCTCTGGCCTTGATCTGAATCAAACCCGAAACCCGGAGACTGCTACTCCTGCCCCTCCTTTTATATATCTGGCCCGGAAATTTTTTTAAAAAACTTCTTCCGCACAAAAGTAAAGATCGTCCAATAAAATCAACTGGACTCTATAAAAGGGCCCACAATCTGCCAGACGCTTTAGTTTTGCTTGTTCGGCTATTTTTTCACTTTGCCACCTGGTTCGGTTGCTTCCAGGATAGACCCTTATCTTTTTTTTGAATGTCCTGGTAAAATGAGACAGCTTCCTTTATGCCATGTTCAGGTATGCATGGGCAGGTTGGTTGATTTTTAGTTGTCTCTTTTTTTGCGGCGGGATAACGCGAAACATCCGGGTAGGCGCACATGATCATTCTCCACGCCGGATTCCTTGAGAACCGACTTTGGCTTTGGGGCGAAACGGCTGTCGAACCGGAATCCCGCCCTCAGGGGCAGCGTAAGAGAAAATCGAAAGGCTCCAGCTCCACACCCCTCCCCTATGATGCCGGGGCCGAAAGGCTATGGCGGGCTCTCCAAGATATCGGCATTAATGGGCCGGCGGGCAAGTTTGATGCCGACCAAATCGTTGCCTGGCTCCCGACGATAAAACAGCGGCCGATAGCATCCAGCCCTTTGATCACCAACTCGCCGGATTCCCCAGAGCATGCGCCCCCAGCCCCCTGGCGGATAACCGTCTTGCCCCTGCCGGAAGAGATAGGACTTGAAGTTCTCTCTGCCGGTATCGGCAAAGAGGTGCTGGCTCCGGGGGTGATTGTCGGTAAAGATGTGCAGTTCTGGATGACGGCCATGCGCTTCGCCGGGGCACTGGTGGCCAGGCAGCAATTTCTCCCCGGGCTGCAGGAAGTGGGCGGCGCCTATTATGCCCGCTGGCAACCGATAATGTCGGGAGCCGATGCCGGCCTGCCGGCAAAGCTCGCCCAGGCCATGCCCCCGGTTTGCCGGGCCCTGACCCGAGACGCGACTTCCCCGCCCACCGCGCCGGCTTCCGAAGTGCTCTCGGCTTTCATTAACACGATGGTGGATCGGTTGGTCCGGTTCACTTCAGCGGCGCCCCCGGAAGCCGTCAAACCCCGGCGTGGCCGCCCTCCCAAGCCCAAGCAAGCAACCGGATTCGACAGCATCCACGACCAGTGGCTATTTGCCCTGCAATCATACGACGGAGTCATGCAGGGCAACGCCGCGGAATTTGCCCAGTTGGCATCTCAAATTTACCGCTGGCAGCGGCCCATCTCCGTAACGACCACTGCCCCTTTCCGGCTCTGCTTCCGCCTGGAGGAACCGGAAGACGGCGATCAGGATGGCGGCCGGCCGCGCCCAAAGAGCGCAGCGTGGCAGGTGCGCTTCCTCCTCCAGGCGGTGGATGACCCCAGCCTGCTCATTCCCACGGCCGACGCCTGGGACGCCAAGGGCCGCACCGCGGCTCTGCTCCGGCGAAGCGCTTTCGAGGCGCGGGAATACCTGCTCTTATCACTGGGACAGAGTGCGCACATCTGCTCTCATATTGAGTTGAGTCTGAAAACCGCCGCTCCCGAGGGCTACCAACTGGACACCCACGGCGCCTTTACCTTTCTTACTGAAAAAGCCATATTGCTGGAACAGGCCGGTTTCGGGGTGATGCTCCCGGCCTGGTGGAGCCGTCGAGGCGCCAAGCTGCGGCCTGCCACCCGGGTTCACGTCAAGTCCCCTAAGATGCAAGGGGGCGCGGGGCTGAACCTGGAGCAGATCATACGCTTTGATTGGCAACTGGCCCTGGGGGATGAAACCCTATCCCTGGCGGAACTCCAGGAACTGGTGAAACTCAAATCTCCCCTGGTAAAAGTGCGGGGCCAATGGGTCCAGTTGAATGCCGAGGAGATCCGCGCCGCCCTGGATTTCTGGAAGAAAAAAGCCGCGGGCGAAACCACGGCCCGGGAAATAATTCGGATGTCCCTGGGCGGGGTAAGGCCCCCCTCAGCTATTAACTTCGAAGGAATCACCGCCGAAGGCTGGATCGCCGACCTGCTGGCGCAGCTTAACAGCCAGGCCGCGTTTGCCGAGCTGCCGGCTCCGGATGGCTTTTCTGGTACGCTGCGCCCGTATCAATTGGGCGGTTATTCCTGGTTGAGTTTCTTGAGGCAATGGGGCCTGGGGGCCTGCCTGGCCGACGACATGGGGTTAGGCAAGACCGTGCAAACCCTGGCCCTCATCGCCCGGGACTGGCAGTCCAACCACCGGCCGCCGGTATTGCTGGTCTGCCCCACCTCCGTGGTGGGCAACTGGCAAAAAGAGGCGGCCCGCTTCACCCCCCACCTGTCGGTTATGGTCCACCACGGCGTAACCAGAACCAAAGGGAAGTCCCTGGCCAAAAAAGTGCAGCAGCACGCTATGGTCATCTCCAGCTATGCCCTGCTCCATCGGGATTTCGAGATCCTCAAGGATATCCCCTGGTCCGGGATCATCCTGGACGAGGCCCAGAACATCAAAAACCCGGAGACCAAGCAGGCCAAGGCGGCCCGGGCCCTGAAGGCGGACTACCGCCTGGCCCTTACCGGCACCCCGGTGGAGAACAACGTCGGTGACCTGTGGTCCATCATGGAATTCCTCAATGCCGGCTTTCTGGGGACCCAGGGCTAATTTAAGCGCAATTTTTTTATTCCCATCCAGGCCTATCGGGATGCAGACGCAACGCAGCGGCTGCAACGCCTGACCGGGCCATTTATCCTGCGGCGGCTCAAGACCGACCCCAACGTCATCTCCGACCTGCCGGAAAAGAACGAGATGAAGGTGTTCTGCACCCTGACCAAGGAGCAGGCCTCCCTCTACGCCGCGGTGGTGGAAGAGGCCGCCCGCATCCTGGAAGGGGTGGATGGCATTCAGCGCAGGGGCGTAATCCTGGCGACCCTGTCCAAGCTCAAGCAGGTCTGCAACCACCCGGCACAGTTTTTGGGCGACAATTCCCCTATTCCGGGGCGGTCCGGGAAACTGGTGCGCCTGACGGAGATGCTGGCCCAAATCCTGGAGGTCAGGGACCGGGCGCTGATTTTTACGCAGTTCGCGGAAATGGGCCAAATCCTGCGGCAACACATACAGGAGAGCTTTGGTCGAGAAGTGCTCTTCCTGCACGGTGGGGTGCCCAAGAAGCAGCGCGATGAGATGGTGGATCGCTTTCAGTCCGAAGGCGACCGTTTGCCCATCTTTCTTCTCTCCCTCAAGGCCGGCGGCACCGGCTTGAACCTTGCCGGTGCCAATCATGTCTTCCACTTTGACCGCTGGTGGAACCCGGCGGTGGAGAACCAGGCCACGGACCGGGCCTTTCGCATCGGCCAGACCCGGAATGTCCAGGTTCACAAATTCCTGTGCCTGGGCACCCTGGAGGAGAAAATCGACGAAATGATTGAACGCAAGAAAGAAGTGGCCGAAAAGGTGGTGGGCACTGGCGAGGGATGGTTGACCGAGCTGTCCAGCGCCGAATTGAAAGAACTCATGGCCCTGCGACAGGAAGCCTTCGGAGAATAATATGGGCAGATGGGACTACTACCGATATTACCAGCCATCCACCCCCAAGCCCGCCAAGGGGGGCATCAAGGCCCAGTCCCGGAGAGGCTCCTTCGGCGCCAGTTGGTGGGCCAAACGGTGGATTGCGGTGCTGGAGAGCTTTCAGCTCGGCGCCCGCTTGGGCCGGGGGCGAGCCTATGCCCGCAGCGGCCAGGTGTTGGACCTGGAAATTGAAAAAGGCGCGGTCCGGGCCAAAGTTCAAGGGTCCCGGCGCACCCCCTACTATGTGGATATTCTTATTAGGCCCCTGTCAATGGCCAAGTGGTACCAGGTGGTCAAGGCGTTGTCGGCTCAATTCTATTATGTGGCCAAGCTGTTGGCCGGCGAGATGCCCCAGGACATCGAAGAGGTCTTCAAGCTCGCCAAGGTCTCGCTTTTCCCCACCCAACAGAAAGATCTGGAAACCGATTGTTCCTGCCCGGATTGGTCCAACCCCTGCAAGCACGTGGCCGCGGTCTTCTATCTCCTGGGGGAGGAGTTTGACCGGGACCCGTTTCTGATCTTCAAGCTCCGGGGCTTGGACCGGGCGGAGTTGATGGAATTTTTGGGCGGCACCCGACCGGAGAGCCCTGGGGGCCAAGCTACTGGAAAAGCAGAGGCATTGTTGCCGCCGGCGGAGCCCCTGACTGCGGAATGTGGTCGCTTCTGGAAGGGGGAGGAGTTGCCTGGGGACCTGTTTGGCGAGGTGGCGGCGCCTCCTGTGCCTGCCGCCCTGCCCAAAAGATTGGGAAATTTTCCCTTTTGGCGAGGCTCGACTTTCTTTCTGGACGCCTTGGAGCCCCTTTATACCAAGGCTGCCCCCCTCGGCCTCGATGTGTTCCTCGGTGAACTGAGCCGCCGGCGCGTGGAGCCGGCATGAACACGAAAAACCCGAACCCTGCCCTGATATGGAGAGCATAATTGATGACCTCACTATCTACCCTCCGCTCTGTTCTATAACCTGCGTTGGGTAATATTATTCGTGAGGCAAACACCTCTGCAAAGTATGATTTAAGATGAGGTAATGCGCAAGCCGAAGGCCGGCGGCTAGCGGATTCGGCCTGCCGGCACCCAGCTTTATGCGGGCAGGCCGAATCCGCCCTACTTTAATGAGATGGACTCTATTCCGGCCAAGGCTTGCCGGCGCCGGGGTGCTGATAACGACAATTATTTTTGCTGACAACGACACCATGGTAGATTGCCCTTATTCTTGCGCCCGTTTAGCCTGTTCCATCCGATAGCTGGGGGTATGCTGCAACCGGAGATGGTACGGGAGACAGTAGAGATCGTGAAGACCGCCATCAAAAAAGGAGTGCTGGTAAATTTGATAATCAATAATCGGGCTGGAGGGAATGCTCCATTGATTGCACAGGCTATTGCGGAGAAATTTTTGGGGAAGAAGGAGCCTAAAGTGAGCCGCCAACCGAGTCTTTGGGATCATTAGGAGATTTCTGTAAATTGCAAAACTAAATCGAACTTTCTCCTCGAAAAATTAGGAAAACGCTTATTGCTTTTGCTCCGATCAATATGCTATAATTAATTAAAATAAATAGCGAATTGTAGCAAAATCATGCAACAGAAAACTCTCAGTCTGCTACAATTTCAAAAAAAGTTTGATACCGAAAAAACCTGTCAGAAACAATTGTTTCGGTTGCGTTGGCCCGAAGGCTTCAAGTGCCCTCGCTGTGGTCATGCGGAGGCCTATTTTCACCGCATGCGCCACTTATATCAGTGCAAATCCTGCGGTTACCAAGCTTCATTGACAGCAGGAACAGTGTTTCACAAGACCAGGACCCCCTTAACCAAATGGTTTTGGCTGATCTGGCTGATGGGACGCCAGAAAAGCGGCATCTCCATGCTGTCGATGCAACGGATGTTAGAGATCAAGAGCTACAAAACCGTGTGGACCATGGGCCACAAGATTCGCAAAGCCATGGCTGACCGGGATGCTTACTATAAACTCGCGGGCTTGATCGAGATGGATGACACTTACTTCGGGGCTCCCAAGCCCGGAAAGCGCGGCCGGGGTGCTGCTGGCAAGGCCAAAGTGGTGGTAGCCGTGGAAACCCCGGGAAATAAGCCCAGATTTGCCGCTATGCGCATGGTTCCCAGAGTTAATGGCGAAGAGATTCAGGCCTTGGTACGGGAGCGTCTGGTGGAAGAAGTGGTGGTTAAAACCGACGGTTGGCAAGGGTATAGCTTTCTGGATGGTTCGCCGCGCCGTCATGAATGGCTCGTTCCCGGTTCGGGAAAAGAGGCGGCTAAGGTTCTGCCTTGGGTCCATACCTTGATCGCCAATATCAAGGGCAATATTCGTGGTGTGCATCATGGCGTCAGTCCAAAGCACTTGCCCCGTTACCTGGCGGAATTCTGTTACCGCTTCAACCGTCGATTCTGGGAACCGCAAATGTTCAACCGGATGCTTCATGCTTGCTTGAATTCCTCGAGCATTACATTCTCGGAGCTAAGGCAATAAGCGTATTAACTAAAAGTTACCCTTACCATCCCCCATTACCAAGGCTTGTTTTTGCCAAAGCTCAGATACAAGTTGCCCCAGGTGGTCACCTGAGATTAGAGCCCCTTGCCATGGTCTATTATAAAGAAGCACTCATCCACCGGGATCGGATAAGATTCATGTGTGGATGTAACGTCAGATCGGTATTGCCGCTCAATTTAGCGCCGGTTTAGGTGGGAGACAGGACTATGGGGTGTGTGAGGACTGAGAAGAGGTTCGCCCCTGGTACCCCAGAGAGAGGCAAGGAGCATGAGACTCAGCAGGATGAATGCCGCAAAAATAGTCCAGGTGACGGCTAACCCCACGGGCTGTAAAACCGTGGCCTGCTCGAAGGCGGAAAGCAGGATTCGGGTTCCATAATAGCGGGGTATTATTACTGCAACCAGGGCATAGATATTCAAGGCTACCATGCCGAGACCCAGGAGCCAAATCCAGGCTGGTCGCAGCCGTGAGGGGATCGGCACCAGCAGCCCTTGTATCGCCCAGGCCATCTGCCCGACGATGCCGGGCAAGAAGTAGCGTCCTTGCATGCCAAAATTCCCTCCCAGGTCTCGGGCCAGCCGGTAATCCAGATAAACGTAAAACATAATTATAGAAAGTGTGGCGCAACCTAGATAAAGAAAGGAGAAAATCTGGATAGCTGTGGCATCCTTGCCGTGGGGAAAGGTCTGCTTGAAGAACCAACAGCCCATTAAGCAAATGATCAGCCCCGTCAGGTACATCAGGCCATGTAAGAGTGGGATTGGCATGGGCGTATCCACCCAACCGAAGACACCCCAATACCTGAGGAGTATTTGCGAAATAAAACCTTGCCAATGATAATTGGCCAAGAACGAGAAAAGGCCAACGGAGTGTCGTCCGATAGTCCCGTAACAGCTGACCAAATTATTCCCGCCGCTTAAAACTGTATCTTTATACCACCAGCCGCTTAACAGGGTTGGAAGGCAGATAGTCAATAGCCAGGGCCCCAGAGCCTTCGCCTTTAATCTGCCGACGGCGACCGATCGCCCCATATCCCAGGCGAGGAGCAAAAATAGTAAGGGTAAGAAGCTGAGGAAGCTTATTTTGGTTAACAGTCCCAGGCCCACGGTCACTCCCAGGATCAGGGAGAGTCCCCAGGTCAGTCCAGATTTTGCCACCCGCAGCGCCATTACCAAGCAGGAGGAAAACAGCATGATTTCCAGGGCATCATTGCCCACTCGGGCGGCACAAAAAGTAAGCATGGGCTGAAAGCTCACCAGGATGCCCAGCAATAACGCCAATCTCGGTTTCCCCGGCCATAGCAGCAAACCTGCCAGGTAAGCCAGGAAGACCGTCCCCACCCCCAACAGCACGGTGAACCAACGGCAAGCCAGCACCCGCACCAGGATGGAGGCGCTCTCCAAAGGTCGCTGCACCGGGGTCAGGGCCGCATAGTAAAGAGGCGGATGGTAAGAGGGAAGGGGGTTGAGCCCAAATTGCGGGTAAGTATAAGTGAGATAGGTTTGCTTGATTTTTGGATCGGTCAAACGGACTAGGCGCTGGGCAATGCCTACCCGGTCCGATAGGTCAAGCCCATGGGATTGCCCACGTACCGTGTCGCATTGGGTTAACTCCCAGAGTTCACGAGCCTCCAGGGGTACCCGGGGAAGGGGGGGAACGTGCAAGGTGTGCTGGCGGGATATCGTCTGGGCATAGAGAAAGTGGAGCTGCTCGTCCGGCGTATGCCAGGGAGGAATGACAATGCTCCAGAGCAATCCTTTGCACAGAGTGGCCAGCAATAGCAAGATTAACCCGCGTCCCGCCAGCCAGGCAGGAGCCGCCCACAAAATAAAGATCAGGCTGCTGTATAAAAGGTATAAAGTGTGGAGGAGCGCCGCGCCACCAGCGAATAATAGTCCGCCCCGGCAGGCAAAAAAGCGGTAAAGATCAGCATTGAGTAACCCCAAGATCATGGCAGCCAAGAAAAAGCCAATCCACACCTGAGGGTGCCAGAACCCCAAGAGCGCCGTGGCCACTCCCGTCCACGCCACCATGGCGCTGAAGCGGCTGCGGCTGTTGAGGTTGAGATCATTGGGGAGTTTACCCTGGCAAATAATCAGGCGGGTCCAGGGGATAGCCCGGTCGCGAATATCTGAGGCCAGCAGTGTGGCTAAAGTCCAGTGCTTCAGATGAGTGACCTGGACCTCGGGCAAGAGCCGCAGGCGGTGGCCGGCTTGTTTAAGACGGAGGCCCAGTTCGATGTCCTCCACCGCGGGGCGGGAGTAGGACTCGTCGAACCCGCCGCTGGTTTGGAAGACGGAGCGGCGTATTGCCCCGCAACCGGCCCAAAATGTGGACGCGTCTGCCTGGCTGTGTTGATGCACAAAATGATGAAAGAGATTTTTAAAACGGCTTACTGTCCCGTCAGCGGGCGGCTCAGGGTCATAGGAACCGAAGACCGCGTCGGTTTCCGGATATTCCCTGAGGTATCTCTCCATTCTGGCCAGGGTGTCTGGATGCACCACCGCATCCGCATCCAGGAAGACCAGGACCTCTCCCGCAGCCGCCGCAGCCCCGTGATTGCGGGCCCGAGCCGGGCCATGGGGGCCGCCGGGCAAGGGGATTACCTTGGCCCCGAAAAGAGCCGCCAGGGAGGCTGAGTCGTCCGTGGAGCCATCGTCTACCACCAGGACTTCCGCTGGCGGTCGGCTGGAGGCAGCCAAGCCCTCGAGGCAGCGGCCCAGTGTCCGGGCGCCGTTGTAAACCGGAATGATAACGGAAATATCCATTTAGGAAGAATCCATTGGGAAAACTATCAGGGTGTTGACAACTCTTTGGGGGGAGGAAGCCGGGGTTTATGGCCACCCCACCCCTCAAAAATTCACATTTTTCAACAGCCAGCTATGCCTCCATGGAAGGAGCACTTGAATACCCGCCACACCGCAGCGATTTCTGCGCGGGAGATCACTCTCAGGATGCATAGCAGCATCGCATAGATTAATAAAAACCCGACGAATAGCCCCAGGTTCAGCGACCATGACGACCTAAGCCAGACCAGGGGAAGGAGCAGCCCGCCTAGCCCCGCCACCAGGGCATAATCTCTTAGGCGGTAGAAGGTCGCCGCCCGCATCTTCCAGGTGATATAGACGGCATGCAAGATCGTGGCCGCCAGAACCGCCAGGCAGCCTCCCATACTCCCCCACCAATGGACGAAGAGGGGCCCCAGGGCCCAAAAAGCCGCAAACTTCAATCCTGCTGCGCCCAGCGCCGTTCCCGGGCGGCCAAAAGTCAAAGCCAGCATATACCCGGTGCCGCTTAACGCCTGGGCCACCAGAGTCAACATCATTGGCACCAGATTAGCGGTCACCGGTCGGTAGGCGGGACCCAGAATCAACGGTACCAGATCTTCTCCCATGAGTAGAACGGCTAACACCGCAACTACCCCGCACATGCCCAGGCCTTTGATTAAACGTTCAACCCAGACCTTGATGGTCTCCCTTTCCTCCTTGGCCAGCAATGTCCCCAGCAGCGGCACAAACGCTTGGGTAAAGGTCAGGAGAATAACGTAACAGTTGAGGTAGACGGCATAAGCCAGTCCAAAATAGCCGACCTGCACGTAATCTTTTGAGATCATGCGCACCATCAATTCGCCGCTATGGTCAAAAGCTGCGACAATCAGGTCGCCGGCAAAGAAGACCAGGCCGAAACCAAGAACTGGGGTCATGGCTCCCAGATTCAACCGCAAATTGGGCCAGGAGAAATGGGGCCGGACCCACCACAGGCCCAATACCAGCACTGCCACCTCCGCCAGTAGCATTCCCAGGCAGGCACCCCGGAGGCCTCCCAGATAGAAACCTGGGACCATAAGGATCAGCCAGAGCCAGCGGCGTACCGTTTCGTCCATACCCCAGCGCCCAGCCTGATTGAGACCCAGGAAAAGAGAAAAGATTAGGTGGCTCACGGCCCTAATGAATATGGTGCCCCCCATAATAACCAAGACTATTCTGTCCAGGTCACGCAGCCATAGAAAGGATAGCAGCAAATAGAGGCCGGCCCCAAAAGCTCCGCTGGCCAGGCGCAAGATCAGAAGATTGCCGAAGAATTTGCCTACATGATCCCGGGGTTCCTGCACGGCCATCTGCGGCACGTAACGGCCAATAATTTGGCTGAAGCCCAGGTTACTGAAAAGCAAAAACCAGATAGACAGGGAGGTGATCAGGGCATACTGGCCAAAAATCTCCGCTCCCATCAGGCGTGGCAGCAGGGCTGCGAAGAGGAGACAACTGACAAAGTAAAGCCCCCTCTGCATTAAGAGGCGGGCAAGATTATCGACCGAGGCCTGTACTTCAGTGATCATATGGGATGAAAGGGAGGCACTCAGATGAACAGGTTCTGGACTTCTCGATTAAAGGTTCACGCCATGAATTCGGTCTTCCTGGACGCGGTAGTAAATTTCTCGAGATACGAATGGTCAAGATTAATCTCCCAAAGATCGTGATTCTCCTCATCCAGATTCTTGACTGCCATCATTCCGCTGAGCATGGAGTGGTCCATATTGTTATAACGATGCATGCCGTTGCGTCCCACCGTCCGCAGGTTGGAGATGGTGGTTAGGAAATCTTTAATTACTTTCAGATTGTCCTGGTAGCCCAGGTTGTATGCCGGGTAGGCCTTAAGTTGGCGGAAGACCACCCCGCCCTCCACCTCCGAAGCGTCCGCCAGCCCCAGAGTGGTCAATTCCTCAATGGCCAGGGCAATGAGGTCCTTATCGGGCAAGGTCCAGAGATCATCGCCTTTATTGCAGAAAAATTCCATCCCCAGGTTAGTCATCTTCTGGTCAGGCACCATTGCCGCGCTCCAGTTCTTAAAATTCTGAATGCGCCCCACCTTGACTTTCTGGCTGTGGACGTAAATCCATTGATCTGGAAAGAGGTGCGGACGGTTGATGATTAGACCTACGAGAATAAAATCCCGATAGCTCAGGTTCCGAGCTGCCTCTATCACCTCGGTCGGCGGTGGTGGGTCCAGTCGGGCGATGAGTTCGGACAGGGGCATACTAGAAATGACAAAGGAGCCGGCCAAGACCCTTTTCTCCTCGCCCTCCTGCACCACGATCTCATGGATCCGGCGGCCTTTCAGGCCCAAACTGATTACTTTGCTGTTAATCCGTATTTGTCCTCCTAAATTTTGCACCTTTTGTTGTAAGCGCTCCCACATCTGTCCAGACCCGTAAACAGGGTAATGGAATTTTTTTATTAAGGTTTTGCCACCGTTATCTTTCTTCCAGAGGGCATGGGCCAAGGCCTTCATCAAGGACAGGCCGTCAATGCGCTGAGCTGCCCATTCCGCCCCGATCTCCTGACAGGAGACGCCCCAGACCTTCTCAGTATAGTGCTGAAAAAAGGTTTCAAAGAGACGCCGGCCAAAACGGTTGCTCACCCATTGCCCAAAGTTTTCCTCCGGGATTGAAGGCGAGATCCGGGCTTTAACATAGCTTAAGAGGATCCGGCTGCTTTCCCATAGACCCAGTTTGCTAAGCGTATCAAGGAATTCCAGGGGATAATGGAAGAAGCGGTTGTTATAATAGATGCGGGAAAGACGGGGCACCTCCAGGAAGTCCTCCCCCAGGATGGTCTCCCAGAGTTTCTGCACCTTTCTGCTCTTGGTGAAGAAGCGATGCCCACCGATATCGAAGCGATAGCCCTGGTAGATTTCGGTGCGTGCCAGTCCCCCAACCTTGCCGGTCTTCTCCAGCAGGAGAGGCTTAAGGCCCAGGCTAGCCAGTTCGTAGGCTGCCGTCAGGCCGGCCGGTCCTGCTCCTATGATGACTACCGGGAAATGGTCCATGATGTTAGGGCCGGCCTATCTCTCATTCTCAGCCGGTTTTGAGGATTTTGGTCAGGATGTCACGTATCGGGGAGTCTGTCAATAGCCGGGGCCGGGGCAAATCCTAACTTTTCACTGCCCGGCGCCGCGTCCTGATAAGCTCTCCTTCCCGCTTCGGCCGTCTCGCTTAAACATGGCCCCCGGTGGCTAGCATTTTTCGTGTCTTTGCCCGGTGCTCTGAGGCATAATGAGAGCTGCGAAAGGAGATTTCCACATGCGCAACCGGCCGGCAACGTTAGTTAGCGCCGCCACCGCTACCGGCCCCGGGGGGAAGGAGGCCAAACTTTACCCTTATGTCCTGGTGGGCATCTCCTGCCTGGCTCTGGGCCTGCGTCTGATGGGCCTTAACAAGGGGATCTGGCTCGATGAATTTGTTACGCTTGATTGGGTCCTATCGGAAGACCTCACCTCCATGTTCCAAAAAATTAGAACAGACGTCTGGCCCCCTTTGTATTTTGTGCTCCTGAGAACATGGTCGTATTTGGGCCAGGGGGAGGTGACCTTTCGTCTGTTTTCAGTGGTTTTCGGGGTGGGACTGGTGGTCATCGCCATGGTGTGGATGAAAAGGTATTCTTATCTGAGCAGCATCCTCACGGGAATCATCCTGGCCACCCTGCCCGTGGTGCTGCGGTTTTCTCAGGAAATCCGGGGTTATGCTCTGTTGTTAAGCGCCACGGCCCTGGCTTTTTATTTTGCCTCCCGGCTCAAGGCCGAGCCCCAAAAACTCACCGGTTACACGGGTCTCACCGTCAGTCTGGCTGTCGCGGTCTTAACCCATATGGTGGGAGTAATGCTGATCATTCCGGTCTGGGTATTTATAGTGACCATGAACTCTGATTGGAAGAGAATCGAGTTAGGCAAAGCGTTCCTAACCATTGCCATCCCTGCGGCGCTGTTCATTTACTTGAAATATTTTTTTCTGTCCCTCAGCCCCCTCCATGATTGGTGGATGCCTCAGGTTAATCTTGAGATGTTATGGTCCATAGTCGGGTATGTCCAGGATGCATCAGCCGGGGCTTGGCCCGTGAGCCTCATTAAAGGGGCAAATTCCGCTCTGGGAGTCTATCTGGGCTATTTGGCGATGTTGCTTTGCCTGATTATGGCCTTGATTTTCTTGGTGTGGGGGCAGTGGCGCCGCACCCTGCCCTTTCTTTTGGCGGCCATTACTTACTGGGGGGAGTTGCTGGCTTACTCCGTAGCGGTCCTGCCCATTGTCTGGGGCAATACGTTGTTGCCGGGAGTGGTGCCCCTGGCGGGATTTGTGGGGCTGCACATCGCCACCCTCAAACGCCCGGTCCTGAGAACCGTCTATACGGTGGTCATTGTCTTGCTGAGTTTGGCCCTTGCCACCACCTGGGTCACCCGCAAGGCCTGGGAATCCCAGGAGCAATGGGGCGACGTGGCGAAAATCCTGGCCGACCAGTGGCGCCCCCAAGACCTGGCGATAGTATACCCGGGTTTTATCCGGGGACTGGCGCAATATTATTTTCCGGGCATGCCCCACGAATCAATCATTGAAGCGACCCGGGGAGGAAGTCGAGAACAGGTGGCGGCGGAAATTCGCCGGAAAATCGAAGCCCATAAGACCACGCACCTTGCCAATGTATTTTTGATTATTCGCCAGGATATCCCCATGATGAGAGACCTGACCCCTTACCGCCATTTAATCGTGGACTTAAAGGAACAGATGCCCAAAACCGCCACCCTCCAGTTGCTGCTGCACTTCAGGTCCCATAACAGGATACCTCGGGGATTGCTGGCTACCAGGCAGGAGATCCTTCAATGGGCGGCGGCGAATTTTGGCCCCCCGTTATCTTTTAAGGTTTATGGCGATTTATATTGGCTGAGGTATGGCGGAATATTGCCTACGGACTGAGGAAGCTTTGCTCCCGGAGGTGGTTGGTCATCTTTATAAGTGGGAGGAGATGCCCTGCTTGCAAGCCTGGACAGTTTATTATATTTTGGGAAAAAATTCCGGCTGGGCAATTTCCACCTTGGCAGCCGGACAAGAAAACAGGCCACAGCATGAAAGAATCTCGCCTGAAGCGGTTACTGCAGCGCCTGGCAGTGCGCACTCAATTTTGGCCTTTCACCTCCGTTTACCGAGGGCTCTATAACCTGGCAATTGACCTGTGTGTGCGCCGCTTACAGAGGATCAGGGGGGTGCGCGCCATCTACCTGCGCCGGGGTCTGGCCGGGGGGCAGCCCTTTTACGGTTTGAGCGACCTGGACCTCATGGTCCTGGTGGATGATGAGCAATACCATCTGGTGGCTGAACGGGTCCGCTACCAATATGAGCTCCTGAGGCGGGTCATCCCCATGCTGCCCCCGGGGGAGCTCTGGCTCTATCATCCCAGGCAATTCCGTGAACTCTATGAACATAGCCTCTTTTACCGCAACCGTTTCCTTCAGGGACGCCTTGAGTGGCGGCGGTTATACGGTGAGGACCTGTTTAAAGACCTGCCCTCCCCGGTTCCCGGGGAAGAGCGTGGGCTGGCCTTGGAAGAGTTGCATCCCGCCTGGTTTTACCTGGCCCAGGAGTTGAATCCCGACACCTTACACCCTCCCTACCTCAGGCGTTACGTGTCCTATAAGGCGGTGGCGGACGCCGCCCGGGCCGCCCTTGTAGCCCAGGGGGAAGACCCGCCCCTTTCCCGGGAAGCTGCGTGGGCTCGGGCCTGCCGGGAGTATCCCGAGTTAAGCCAGGACCTCGAAGAAGCGGGCCGCCGCCGCCATGACTTACTTTCCCCTGCGCCCGTGGCCGCGGACCCGCTGCTCCGGGCCTTTCTGGGCCTGGCGCGCCGGGCCCTGAGGGCCGGGCCCCCGGTGGCGTCAGCCCGGCTGCGGTTACGCATTCCCCCGTTGTCCCCCGAAACCCTGGAGATATTCTTGCCCCGGGGCGCGGTGAGGGAAATCAGCCAGGCTTGTGCGGCCCTTAAGGGTGTGGAGCGCGCCGTATTACTGCCCCGACTGAGTTTTGAGGCCGTGGCTGTCTCGGGGCTGGACCCCGGGGCCCTGGCCGGCGCCACCATGTACGCCCTGGACCTGGTTTTGATCGGCCAGTGGCTGCCGCCCGCGGACGAGCTGCGCGCCTTCAACTTGGCCCTGGACCGCTTTCGCCCCCAGCTGAATGCCTATTTTTGCGACCTGGAAGTGGCGCTGGCCCTGAGACCCTTCCAGGGCCGGACCATCAAGGCCCCTGGTTATGACCCGGAGTTCTTCGCGGGTTTACACTCCACCACTCGCCTCGAGGGAATCATGGAACTGGCGGGGGCCGTGGAGGTGGACCATGTTTTCCCCCGGGCCGACGCCCTCGCGCATCGAACCCACACCCTGCTCCAGCTCTTTCGCCAACCGGAGGCCTTTCGTCTTCCCATTCCGAGTTTTTTCGCCCTGTTCTGGGAGGCGGCCAGAGCCGCAGTGCTGGTGGCCCAGGCGCGTCGACCCGGCCTTGAGGTCACGGAGGTTCCGGTATCTAGCGGGCAGGTACTTGAGTCGCTCAGCGCCCTAACTCCCGAGGTGGCGCCGGCCTTAAAGCAGATCCACCGGGAGTACCTCAAGGGGGTGAAGGGTGAGGCTGCTGAGGCCCTGCGCTATATCTGCTGGGCCGGGCAGTACGCAGTGCACCTGCAGGACCTGCTGTTCCCCTCCGGAGAGGGCACCCCGCTGCCCCTACCCCCTTTGAGGACGGAGTCGACCATCTCCGTGATGATCGTGACCAGGAACCGGGAGTCTCTGTTGGGCCTGGCCCTCAAGTCCCTGGTGAACCAGGAGCGCCCCCCGGACCAAGTAGTGGTGGTGGACAATGCCTCCAGCGACGGCACCTCCAGGCTGGCCCGCTCCTTCGCCCAGCAGTTGCCTTTGACCCTGGTCAGAGAGGAGACTGTGGGCATTCCCTACGCCCGGAATACTGGCCTCAAACATTGCACCGGTGACTTGGTGGCGGTAATGGACGATGACTGCGTGGCCGGGGAGCGCTGGCTGAAAGAGTTGGAACTGCCGTTCTTGAAGGACCCCCATATCGGAGCGGTGGGAGGCAGTATCCTGCCGCTGGAGAACCAGTCCGAGTTGGTGGCGCGCTTTTACAGTTCCCGGATGGACCAGGCTACGGCCCAAGGAGCGAAGACCACATGATCATCCAGATTTTAAGCGACCTCAAAGAAGAAGGGTATCTGTACAAGGGTCGCCACCCCACAGTGGCCCCCTTTTTCGCCTGTGCCAACGTGGCCTTTCGGCGCCAGGCCCTGGAGGAGATCGGCGGCTTCGACCCCCAATGCATCACCGGTGAAGATTGTGACATCTGCGCCCGCCTGTCGGGAGCTGGCTGGGAACTGTATACCCGCCGCGACGCCATCGTGTCCCACCGGAACCCTGATGATTTAAGGAGTCTGTTCCGCAAGTGGTACGGCTACGGGCGCTACCACCCTTATGTATTCGCCAAACACAACGACCGGGCCGTGGAGATCTACCTGCGCCTCTTGAGGCCGGTGCTGGGCGAACGCTACCTCTGCCTGCTGTATCGGAAATCCTCCCTGGGGGTAGTGCTCTTTCTCACCAAGTTCTTGCTGCTCCACCTGGCCCTGTTGGGTACGGTGATATCCTGGCTGTTGGGATGGACTACCGTGGCCCAAGTGGGGCTGGGGCTCACCGCGGCTCTGGCCGTTGCTTACGCCTGGCCGGACCTGAGGCGTTGGGGGCTGTCTCTGGGGGCCGCGTTCACCGGCATCCGCTACGTGGCGGACCTGGCCCTGTTCATCAGCGCCTTTATCGGGGGCCTGACGCAAAAAATTTTATACTTTAGCGCCACCGTGGATTGAGCACCGGGATCGCGGGATGATGAACCGAGGACCTGAGTCAAGTGGCGCGCAGACTAGGTGATTAGGGCCCCAAAGTCAACTTTCCTGGCCCGGTTAACAAGAGGAGCTTTAACTTGACGCATCCGGTGTTTAATCTGGATAACTTCAAGAAACTGGCCATGCTGGTCAACGATCATCATCCAGGGCAAATTTTCAATACCCTGCGTTTCGGCTACCATGCCGCCCGGGGCTTCCCCACCACGCAGCTCCCCTATGACCCCCTGTGGCTGATTTGTCGAGTTACGGCCCGCTGCAACCTTAACTGCCGTCAGTGCAATTTTCTGAAACCTATGAGGCTTCAAGGGCTGGACCCCTTCCGGGACATGACCCTGGAGCTCTTCCGCCGGATCCTGGACGCCTTTCCCCGTTCCATGGCCGTGTCCCTCACCGGGGGGGAGCCACTGGGACACGCCCAGATAGTGGACATGATTAACCTGGCCCACCAACGGCACCTTAAAGTTCACTTGGTCACTAACGGCACCCTGCTGTCCGGCCAGGTGGACGCCTTGCTTCGAGCCCCAGTTGAGCACTTCAACATCAGCTTTTATGGCACCGATTCCCGGAATTTCTCCCAGATGACCGGGGCCGACGGCTCCCTGTTTGAGGAAATCCTTAGAGGGGTGGAGCAGTTGGCCCGGCGGCGACGCCCGGGTGGCTATCCCCGTCTGCTGCGCACCAGCTTCATTTGCACCAAGGACAACCTGGACCGCGTGCTTGACTTTATACACCTGAGCGAGGAGCTGGGGGTGGACCAGGTGAAGCTAAAGAATCTTTACTTCTACGGCATACCGGACTGCAAGCCGGCCCAAGGGCTCTATGCGCATGACCCGGCAGTGCAGGATTTTATAGCCAAACTCAGCCGACAGCGCTTTCGCCTGCCCGTCTTCCTGCCCCGCCTTTACCAGCATGATGACCGGCGGCGATGCTTCATACCCTTTAAGTGGCTCACCATTGATGGCGGCGGATTCATCTCGCCCTGTTGCGTGGTGAATACCGCCCCCTGCTATGATAACTTCTTCCGGCAACCGGACCTCTGGAACCAGTCCGCCATGACCCGGATCCGCCAGGACTGGCTGGACCCCGCCCGGCCTTTGTCCCCCCCTTGCCGGTACTGTGAACTCAGGATTTCCGAGCGGCCCCATGTGAGAGGATGAACCTGGAACCGACGCGCTAGGAAGCCCGGCGCGCCTTATTACCCGGAGTTGCGGCCTTCAATCTCCTCTCCAACCTCCACTTCCATGACCACTGCCCGGTGATCCGACAATTCCCCGCCCATCACCTCTTTGGAGAGAATCTTCCAGCCCGCGGGGACTAAAATCCAGTCGATGACCCGGCTGGGCTTGATGGACCAAAAGGTCATATCGACCCGGCCCGGCGTTGCGGTGGGCAAAGTCTGATAAGCTCCCCGGGCCAGCAACCATGATAGTGCCGTCCGTCCTTGGTCATCGGGTGTGGCCTGGGGAAAGGTAGTGGGGGTAGAATTGAAATCACCCGCGGCGATGAGCGGCACAGCCGAGGCTAAGCGGACTGCCTCCATCATTTGTGCGGTCCGAAGCCGCCGGGCCTCCTGCCGATGTTCCAGGTGCACCGCCAACACCCGGAGGCGGTGCGCTCCGGAGAGCTCAAGGGTGCAAAGTAGGCCCTGTTTTTTCCCCAGGAAGATGGTCTCCAGGACATGATGGCCGACAAAAGGCAGCCGCCGCGCCGTTAGGATGGGATAGCGGCTGAGAATGACGTTGCCGTAACGAATTCGGGCAAAAGGCAGGGCCACGTCAATATTGCGCTGTTCGGCCCAAAAGAAAAACCCGGTCTCCCGGGCGATGAGTTCGGCCTGATTTATGTGGCCGAACCACACTGAATCAAAATCCACTTCATTCAGAACCACGATGTCCAGGTTGGCGTCGCGTAGCAATTGCGCGATCTTTTTTACTTGCTCCAGGATAGTCTCTTTCCTGAGAGATCTCCAGCTGTTGCTGAACGCACCACGCCCGTGGGCAATATTGTAAGCCCCGATCCTGAGACGCCCCGCAAAATCCCTGCGAGGCCCTTCCGGGAGCGCGGTCTTTTGCAGGCGCAGGGCCCGCCAGGGACTGAGAGCGCGATTCAGGAGGAACCACCCCAGGGGTGGGCAGAGCAAGCTGAGCAATCCCCAGAAAATAAAGGGCAAAGCGTTCTCCCGTGGGCTGGCCGTCTTGACGGGACGGCAGCGCCTGGCACTCCGGCCCGCCCCGGCCTGGCATCCGGCCGCGGCAGGGCTAGGCTCAGCCCTCCCGGAATCTCAAGGACTTGAGGTGCAGCAGGTTATAGACGTTAGCGTTGTATTTGCTCATCAGGCAGGCCCGACATTGACATCCGGGAACCGGCTCGTCTCTCGCAGGCAGGCTGCGGCTTTCCCGGCGGAAAGACCAGTAGCAGGGCGAATGCCACATATCCAGGAGCCGCGTCTCCCCGGCCTTGCCCATGGCGATTTCTGAATTGATGCAGGGCCTCATGGTTCCGTCCCGGTCGAACTCGGCGTAAAGCCAGCCGAGGTAGCAGGGCATTTTCCGGTAAAGGGACCAGGTCTGGAGTATGCCGGCGCGGATGTGCAGGTTATTGGCCAGGTACTCTTCAAGGTTGGTGCGAATGCCGTATCTGGCGCTCAGCTTGAGGCCGCGCTGCATCTCCAGGCGTAGCTGGACTTCTTCTTCCGCGTTGAGGACCAACTGGGCCAGCTCACCCTCGGCCCTAACCGGCCGGAAAAGGACATCCTTCACTCCCAGGGAGCGGGCTTGTTCCACCATCGCCTGCAGGTTGCGGAAGTTGGCCCGGTGGAGAACGTGCATAGTGGAGACCCTCGGCCTGCCTGCGGCACAGAGGGTCCGGATGACTCCCATGAGACGATCGTACTGTCCTGCTGTAGAGGTGGGATGGACCCGAAGCCAGGTGTCAGGGTCGCCGGCGTGCAGGCTAAAGCGGAAATGGGCCCGGGTGGTCGCCCAGACCCGGGCCCGGGATTCGTCCACGCTAAGGCCATTGGTGAGCACGTAAGGCTCCATATCTAGATTCTCCAGGAGCTGGAGAATCCGGTCAAAGTGGGGATGGAGCGCAGGGTCGCCGTGGCCGCAGAGTACGATCCGGAAGGTCCCCATCTCGCGACTTTCCCGGATAATGGTTTCGAAAACCGCTAAATCCATATACACCGGGGGACCCGGCCCGTTTCTGCTCTTATCGGTATTCCGTGGCTCCTGGGAGCTGCGCACCAGGGGGGAGTGGGTCCAGCACATGAGGCAATGGGTATTGCAGACGTCGGAAATGGCCAAGGCTACGGACCGTGGGCCGGAAAACATCCGCCTGGAGCTGAGGATGCCCAGAAGGGCCCGGGCCCCGCTGGTAAGGTCCCTGAGACGTGGAGTCATGGCCGTTGCCGCTCTCGTTCCGAAAACTCTTGCAAGAATTGTCGCAGCACGCTGAAGGTTTCTTCGGAGTCCGGCCCCATGGCGAAACGGTAGACCTGGGAGCGCCTCATGACTTGGAGGCTATTGCGTAACCGGGACCAGGCCAGTCCCATCTTGCCCAGAAGTTCCCAAGGGCTGCTGGCCAACAGGAACTCCACCCCCTGGTAGAGACCCAGCCCTACTACGCTGTTATGGATAAACCCTTTAAGGGCCCGGCCACGGGGCTCCGGGCAGATGCATGAGGGGCCGGACAGCCAGCGCTCCCCCAGAAGGACGGCTCCCGCCGGGCATGGGCGGGCAATCTTATCCCGGAAGTAGTCGATGTCGATAAGCGTCTTGGGTCCGAATTCCATGCGCCTCACGGTGCGCAAAAACCTGGCGGGAATCCCCGGAGGCTCGCCGCCGACGCGCACGCCGATACGCAGGGGAAATGGGAAGACCTCACCCCGGCGAGAGATTACGGGCGAATCCTCGGAAAGGAGCTTTACCCCCTCAGAGCTGAGCAGCTTAAGGGCGAGGGTGGTTTTCCCCCCGCCCATGGGAAGCAGGATAAGAACAGCTTGCCCCCCCACCTCCACCCCCAGGGCATGCACCCGGTGCAACCCCGCCGCGTCCAGATGCCGGCCTACTCGGGAGAGAATGGTGAGAAACGCGATTTCGTGGGCCAGATCCCGGTCTTCGCAGTAGACCTGCAACTTCCCTTCATGGGGGCGGTGGATGGCCAGGGCGCGACCGAAATAATCCAGATAGGACTCCTCCCTGCCCCGGAAGACCAGGTTGCGGGGCGTCTGGAGGGCGGCTTTCAGGGGGGGCAGCTCTGGGCCCGGAAACCGGTGTGGGAACAACTCCACCAGCAACTGGGACCGCCCGGAAGGGGCCCGAAAGTAAGAGAAATCCCGGTAGAGATCCTCAAGGACTGCTTCATCTTTGGCCTTGACTGCTACTTGAAAACCAAAAAACCTGAAAAAAACCATACCGTTCATCCACTGTTCAGGCTGCCACCAGGCGGGTCTAATTACTGATTGCCCCTCCCCTGGCTGTGGGGGATAGGGAAGTCGAAGGCCACCTCGAAATCTCTATGGGATTATTGGCGATTATTACCCAGCTTAGCTAGAAAAACAAGCCTGCGACTAAGGCTGCAAATGACTGCTATGATCTTATGCTTTTCAACTTATTGAAAATTCAACCTATCTGCTTCGCAGTTCACCACCCGCCTTATTGAGTGCTGATATGCAAATCATGAACTAAACGCTTCGCGTGGATGGTAGTCCGCCCGCTTGCATTGATCCAGCCGTCCCGACGACCGCAGTCCTTCCAGAATCAAAATCTTACCTCCTTATTTCCTCGTATACCCAGATAGTTACG